>Ga0209195_1000579_pt1 | contig 27572 bp, 41 predicted proteins | sample COGITO_mtgs_1004_3_FD_184788 | JGI IMG/M metagenome (GOLD analysis project Ga0209195, IMG submission 184788) | Pelagic marine microbial communities from North Sea - COGITO_mtgs_100420 (SPAdes) (version 2) | ecosystem: Environmental > Aquatic > Marine > Epipelagic ...
TCTATCGACGTGATTTGGAATTACCTCGCGCTTAAAGTTTATCCACTCTGGATTTCTTTCGTTAGCATACGGTGTTTTCTTGTTGATTTGATAGAACAATGGCCTTCTGTGATAGAAATTATCTTGTTTGGTATTAACTCGTACATAACCTGATTCAGATACTGTACCTATTCTGCCGTCTGACAGTTCGAAGTGTAAACTTCCTTTGCTTGTGATTTTAATTAACTTCATATTATTATTTTTATTTGTTACATATATATTATCTAAGAGCGATCGTATTATTTTTGTAAGAAGTAAATACCTTTAATTACTTCTATTTGATCTTCAGTTAAATCGCTCCAATTAACTGCATACTCGATGTTAGCTATAGTGTTTAATGCTTTTATGCCTAATGCTCGTTTACCAGAGCTATTAATTTGCTGTTTAATGCTTGTGTATAGCACTTGATCTGTTACTGGAAAGATATTTTTTACACCGTGAATAACAGTAGTGTGATCTCTATTTAGCTCTTCACCTATAGTTTCGTATGTATCGTTAGTGTATTCCCTACATAGTTTATAGAACAAAGCTCGAGCGTCTGATTCTTTACGTTTTCTACCGTTAACGCTTAAATCAAAATTCACATTGTCTTCTACTATTTTTCTTATTTGTCTCGCGTTAATCATTTGCTTGTATTTTTGCTACTAATGCTTGTAGGAACCAGTCACAGCTTGTATTGCCGCCAACGCTCCACGTTGTTAAACTATTTTTAGTATATTTCTTATCGTAAGTTTTCCAGTCATACACTCTAAACACTTTGTCGGTGTACAACACAACCCACTCGTATTGAACCTTGCCGTCACCTGAATCACTTGGTTTGAATGTTGGTTTACCTAATGCTTTTTTGATTTGTTTGTAGGTAAAACCATTTAACTCACCTACTTTGTAACCACTAAGGTTTACATTATCTAACTCGTCTATTTTTAGTTTTCTCATATTATTCTGCTATCCAAGTTAAACCTTTATAATTAAACCACTCTGTTATACCATCTTTGTCTTCATTCTCATCATAGATGAATGCGAATTTACTTGGTATTTCACTGATACTATAACCTCTGTATAGTTTTATACCGTTTAGTATTAATCTTGTTTTGCTTTTAAATTTTAGTGATTGCATAGTATATATTTTATTTGTTACATGTATATTATCTTACTCGTGTCGTATTATTTTTGTAATTGCTTTGATCTATTTTTTAACTCTGCCACAGCTTTATCTGCTATTTCCCAAGCGTCATAGTATCGCTCTCTGTTCTGGCTTTCATCTAGTGTATCTCTGATACCATCATCTTTCAATTGCTCCATCAGCGCTTCCATACCTAGTATGACTATGTCTAATTCTTTGTTAGTTAACTCCATATTTATTTAAATTTAATTGCTATTTCTTTAATTTCTTTTTTATCTTGACTGTCTAGTCCTTCAGTTTGAGCAGCGTACATTCTTAGTACATAGTGTACAAAAATACAATCCGCTCCTGTTAGTTTTATTGTTCTCATATTGTTTTATTAGTTTAAGTTAAATACTTTACAGAATATATCTTCTTCGAGTTCTTCAGGTAATTCACCGTCTTCACACTCGCAATCTTCTTTGACAAACTTAGATATTAAGTTTATTAATGCTCTTTCACTTACCTCATTACTTTTTAGTTTGAAGTAGTCTATTGTTTCTTTATTCCACTCGAATGCTTTTTTCATAATTTGTACTTTAGATTATTCCACCGACACTATTAAATGAAGTTGGGTTAGTTACTAGTTTGAATATTAATACAGTGATACCTGTTGCTGCTAAACCTGTTAGTGATATCATTATCGCTTTGATAGTTACATCGGTTACTTTTACTAGTAACTTGTGTGTGAATTGTTTTCTCATATTACTTTGTTTTATTATTATTATTCTTCTTCATTGAATTCTGCCCACTCTAGGCAATCTCCACATAGTTCGTCGCTTAAAAAGCTTGGCTCGGCGCCACAACAGTTACTCATCATATTTTTCTGGTTTTAGTAGAAAGTAAATATCATCAGAGACAGTTTGAAAGTATTTCTCGAAACAGTCAGTTTCTTCATTGAAAGTATACTCTTGTTTTAGTAGTTTCTGTATAATCTTTAAATTCTTGTTCATTATATTTATTTTAGTTTAATTTATATTATCTACGAGTAGACGTATTTTATTTGTAGACAGTGTTTTCACTGATTCTAACACACCGTAACTTGTTTATATACATAGATATAAGAATAGTATATTATACTCTGTTAAAGGTGTTGTTTTATTTGTTGAAAGAAAAAGGAGTAGAGTAGTTACACCACTCCTCTAAGTACTTAAGAGTTAAATAATTACTTTATCTCTTAAAATTACTGGTATTGAAGTTGAAGAAGTGTATGATTTATACTTTTTAAAACATTCCATTACTTCAAGTTTGTCTTTCATTATCTCAAAGGCGAGATCATGGTTGTAGGTGGCAGTTTTACCATTTTTAAATGTTACTTCGATTACTTGGTTTTTACCAATTAGTGATTTTCTGATGACAAATCTTTTACTTTTTAAATTTTCCATTGTTTAAGTTATTTAAGTTAATATTTATTTATTTAAGTTATTATATATTTATTTGGTTACAGTTATATTATCTGAACAACATCGTATAAAATTTGAAAAAATTGTCAAGCAGAGCGAAGTGCTATACAAAAGAGTGCCTATTAGATATTATCTTAAGCGAAGCGTATTTTTCTTGTACAAAGCGAAGTGCTATACACTATGCTATACATAGCGTTTTCTTTAGCAAGAAAAGCTACATTTCACACAGTGTGACATTAGGGTCTTAAGGAAGACCTAGTAAGGGGCTATTGTCACAGTTTTTATTTGTATTGTTCTAACCATCTTTGTATACCTTTTTGTTCGTCAGTCATAGGTTTTTCTACTACATTAATACGAATACATTTAACGTATTTTGTACCATCAGGTTTTGTATGAATTTCTGTTTTATACATAGCTTACTGAATTCCAGAACAACTCACGTTGATCATTTGTTAATCCTATTAGATTGTCTTGTCCGAACATTTTTCTACAGAGATTAGTTCTTTGCTTAGACTTTTCGATTTCACGGGTAACCTCGTCCCATGCTTGTTGATTTGTTTTATACATAATTTATTGTTTTAGATGAGAGACTAGACTATTTCTTTGTCTCTCAAGATTACTGGAATACTTGTTGATGAAGTATAAGACTTATATTTGATGAAACAGTTCATAGTTTCTAGTTTGTCTTTCATGATATCATATACCTTATCATGATTGTATGTTACTTGTTTTCCAGATTTGAATGTTACTTCAATGATTTGATTCTTACCTACTAATGACTTTCTTACTACGAATCTTTTTGTTTTTAATGTTTCCATGTTTATTATATTTAATTATTATTATTTAGTTACAGTTATATTATCTATTGATGCTCGTATTTTCTTTGTAATGTTCTCCACTATAAAAGGTTAGAACCATTTTGTAATGTATCAACTAAAACTATTATTGATAAGAATAGAATAGTAGATAAAGAAATTAATTTGATTACTGAGTTTAAGTTTAAATGTTTCATGTTATAGTTATTTGGTTACAGTTATATTATCTAACGACAAGCGTATTATTTTTGTAAAGATCTCCAGTGTAGCCGTAGTATGCTATACATTTTTCTAAAGAAAAAAGATAAAAATACCAGGGAAAAAGCTTAATGCTACAATGTAACACGCTGAAAACCACGTATATATATCAAAAAACGTAAATAAAGTTGGGGGACCCGGTAAAATGAAATGTGTTTCGGTAAGTCGTTGGAAATCAGAGAGATAGGGGGTAACACCATACCCCTATATATTTAATAACTTTTCAAAAACAGTGACATTAGCCTTATAAGTTATAGAGTAAGGGGCTATTGTCATACTATTGGTATTTATTGAGTGTGTAAAATAACAGCGTTTTGTGTAAGTATATAGACTATGTAATTTAATCAACATGGGAAAACAAAAACTCAGTCCAGCAGCAGCGAAGGCTAAAGCTATTAGAGACTTAAAAGCGGCTAACTCACCAGACAGGAAAGCAAAACGAGCAGATAGTCAGAAAAAGAGGCGAGAAGCAGCTAAAAAACATGGTCCAAACTGGTTAAACGGAAAACACTACGATCATAACACTGGAAGATTTACTTCAGCCACCCATAATCTAGGTGGAACTCAGAACGAAAACTTAAAAGACGGTACAAAAGCCGAAAAAGCACAATCAAAAAAATAAGACATGGCAATAAACTATAGCTACCCAAAAATAGGAGCGTTAGCAACAGGTGATCTACTAACGATAGTGGACATATCTAGCAACAATAGAACAAACACATTAGAAATAGGTGATTTATCTAGTTACATTATAACAACATCGAGCCTTACTAACGGCTCTGGAACAGCTACTTTTATCCCTAAATGGTCTGACGCAGATACGTTGACAGATTCTTTAATGAGTGAAACTGCTTCTAGTATAAACGTAACAGGTGATTTAAACGCTTCAAACGATTTAATAGCTGGTAGAGATCTTACCGTTACAAGAACTGCTAACATTAATGATTTAGCCATTACTGGATCAGCTGTTATTGGAGGTAATATTACTGCAAACAATAATGTTATAGCCCTTAATGACGTGTCTGTTGGTAATGACTTAAGCGTTACAGGTGACACAGTAATAGATACTGTTAGAATAACATCAACATTAGCTGATGCTTCTTCTAGTGTAGGTACATCGGGACAAGTATTAAGCTCAACCGCTACAGGTACAGCATGGATAAATCCTGAAACTCAAGCTTTTTCTAGCTTAACTACTACAGGAACTTCAGGCGCATCAACTTTAGTAGGAGGAGTTTTAAATGTTCCTCAGTATGCAAGTAGCGCACTGCCATATACTTCTCTTTTTGTGAAACTGACTCAATCAGGAAACAATAATCCAACTTATTCGGTTTTATCAAATGGCACTGGCATTTCTTTTACAGGAATAGGTTACAGCACAGGGTACACAACACTTTTCATGGCAAGCGGTACTTATCCAGCTGACGGCGAGGCTATGATTATTACAGGTGGATATAAATCAGCAAGATCTTCTAATCCAACAATGACAGGATTTCACGATGGTCAAACAATAAAAATAATCACTGGTTATTATGAGTTCAACGGCACTGCAGAAGCAACCTTTATAAAGGATGATTTTGGGTTCGGAGGAATTCAATCAACTATAATAGAAATAAGAGTATTTAACTAATGAGTGGAATATCGTCTTACCAATTAAAATCACAACCAGATGGCTCTGATATAGTAATCGGAACATCGGTAGAAAATGGGCAGACTAAAAACTTCTCTGTTCAAGCACTATCTAACTACTCTATAAACAGCTATCTCAAGAATATTAGCTGGCAGTTTATTGTTTTAGAACCAGATCCGAGCGAAAGACCGGAAGGGACGATATCTTTTGAAAATTATGGCGGTCAAGGAACTAATTGGTCGGCTATTACAAGGTTATACGTAAACACAGCGATGCCTAATGGCTCGACTTCGGTGAACTACCTCGCAAGACTTGTAGGAAAAGACATTATATTCGGTGATAGAAACAATTTAGATGGGTATGGCATCTTTAAACTGACATCGTTGACACAAGAATCAGGTTCTGTGTACTACATGGACCTATCTTACAAGTCTGGTAGCGGAGTTATTAAAGGTTTGCACTATTATGGTATTCAAGTAGATATTGATGGTGTAGAAAGCGATAAAAACTTCGTCTTTAATCAACCTGTAGCAGCATCGACCTGGAATATCACTCATAATTTGAATAAATTTCCTTCAGCGACTATGGTTTTATCTACAGGTCAAAAGGGATATGGTGATATAGTGTATATAGACGAAAACAACTTAACAATAACTTTTGCCTCTGCCGAATCTGGTAAGGCTTATATGAACTAAACTATGGCAATACCTTTTTTAAACAACATAAATCTCAGTAATAATGAGTTGCAGAACGCAAAACTGCATATAACAGGAACAGCGCCAAACGCAGCTCCTGGTCAAATCTATTTTGATAGTTCTGATGATATAGCTAAATACTATTCGACAGCATCGTCAACTTGGATAAGTCTAATACAGCATGTACCTACTAGCAGTACTTTCATAATTCTTGATGAATCACCTGCAACTGGAGCGAGAAGAAACTTAACTGCTGCATTATCAGCCACCGGAACACCTAATTCAACAACGTATCTCAGAGGAGACAATGCTTGGTCACCTATAAGTGGTATATCTGGCACTACCTACGACTTGGATAGTTTGCAAGTTGGAGCTAATGCAGCTATAACATTAGTTGGATCTGACGCAACATTAGACACCGTTACGCTCGTTGCTGGTACAAACATAACTATCACTGATGATGGATCTAACAATATAACAATAGACTCAGCTAACCCTGACCAAACTATAACGTTGACAGGTGAAGTAACTGGATCTGGAACAACTTCAATAGCAACAACAGTAGCTAATGGCGTATTGGATGTAGCTAACTTTAATGCTTCAGCTGTTGTAACAGTGGCAGAGGGAATTGAAAACAATGACAATGATACAACTCTACCAACCTCAGCAGCTGTTAAAGCGTATGTGGACTCAAGCGTTGCTGGTGGATTGATTTATCAAGGTGGTTATGACGCTGCTACAAATACTCCTAACTTAGACGCTACGCCTATAGCTGGTATAAAAAAGGGTTGGACATACACAGTTACAGTTGATGGACTTTTCTTTACAGAACAAGTTCGAGTAGGAGACGTTATTATTGCTGAAATCGATTCGCCAACTACTTTAGCTGACTGGACAACGGTTCAAAATAATATTGATTTAGCTAGTTTAACACAAGTGGGTATTGGTAACGTAAATGCTGGAACTGGAATATCAGTTACATATGCTTCAGGTACGGCTACGGTAACAAACACACAAACAAACGCGAATAATACTTTTGCTGGTACCATCGCGGCTTCAGGAGCAGTTACACACTCTCTTGGAACTAAAGATGTTATTGTGCAACTATATGATATAGTTACTGACGAGACTGTTTATGCAGACGTTGATAGAAACTCAACATCTCAAGTTACAGTAACATTCGCATCCACGCCTACAAATTCTGTTAGAGTATTGGTTCAGAAGATAGGATAACAACTAAATACATTACATGAAATTTAAAAACTACATAGAAGTACAATCTGGAATAAAAGACTCGGCGGACTCGCCTGGTACTTTAGACCAGGTATTAACTTCCACAGCCACGGGTGTCGCCTGGGTAGATCCAAGTACTATTTCAGCTGAAGCTGCTACACTAGTTGTTATTGAATGTAAGAACACTTCTGGGGCAACTATAAACAAAGGGACGCCTGTTTATCAAACCGGAACAGTTGGCGCGACAGACGTTATCGAGATTGCTCCTGCTGATGCATTGATATCTGCAGGTAATCAACCAGCTATTGGTTTACTGCAAACAACATTAAATGACAATGGTTTTGGTAAAGTTGTAATAACTGGTGAATTCTTAAACTTTACTACAGACCCTATTGATGGATTAACACCAACGACAGGTGATAAAGTATTCTTAAAATCAGGAGGTGGATTAACACTTACAAAACCAACAGGCGCAGAGAACGGTATTCAAAACCTAGGTCTTATTGGTAAGGTATCTGGCGGAAATGCTGGATCTATTACTGTTTCATCTATTATGCGTACCAATGATGTACCTAACTTACCGACTGGTAAGATATGGGTTGGTGATGGTAACACTATAGTGTCTGATACAGTTTTCTTAGACGAGCCGAATGGTAGAATGGGTATCGGAACTACTAGTCCTGCTGCTAGGCTTCACGTTGCCAACTCAGGCGAGTGTAATATAGATATTGAAGATACAGGCGGTCAAGGGTATAGAATTTTTGCAAGGAATAGCGACAAAGTATTTGGTTTTTATGATGCTACAAGCCTAAGGACTTGGTTTAGGTACTCTGGAAATTCAAATATCAATAGCACTAAACTTGCATTATTAGAGGGGGGTGGTAACGTAGGTATCGGAACTACTAGTCCTAATTCTAAGCTTGAGGTTGGAAACGGTGATATAAACATTGGAAGTGCTCTTCCAACAGTAGGCGCTTTATCTAATAAACTTAACTTCTGGGGTTACACCGCGGGGCAAGGAGTATGTGCTAGCATTGGATCATATAGAGGTAGTAATTATGTATCAGGTGGGTTAATTTTTGAAACTGGAGAATTAACAACATCAGAAAAGATGCGTATTACCCCAGGAGGTGACGTTGGTATCGGAACTACTAATCCTAATGACAAACTACATGTTTCAGCAGGAGCTATTAGACTTGACGACTTTTATCAATTAAGATGGGGAGGAACAGGGACTGGTATTTATGGTCACTCTACACAAGGTTTAAACTTTTATACAAGCGCAGGAACAACTAGGTTAAAGATAGAAGACGGTGGCAACGTCGGGATCGGGACGACTAGTCCTTCGTATAAGTTAGAGGTTAATGCTGGTAACGGAATATTTGTAGGTGACGGCGGAGCACCTGTTTTAGAAGCAAACTCCTCCACCGGGTTGTTTAAGATAGGCGATACAGATGAGTTAAGTGATGGTGTTTATCTTACAAATGACACAGGTGGTAACTTGGATATGTACTCAGGAGGTTCTATAAAAGTTAGAATGAATATTAACGGTAACGTGGGTATTGGGACAACAAGTCCTGGAGGTAAGTTAACTATTTCAAGCAACGGAGCGGAAGGTATTGAGTTTTTTCCTAATAATTTTACTAATGGAAATACAACACAGCATTACGATCGTACTGCTAGTGTTTACTCTATTTCAAAAACAATAGCAGCTGAACATATATTTAATATAGGAACTAGTGAAAAAATGCGTATCAACTCTTCAGGTAGCGTAGGAATTGGAACGACTAGCTTTTCTGGTAAGTTATCTGTAAACGAAGCAGGCTCTGGGGTTTATTTCACAAGAAACAGCGGTGACAACGGAACTACAGCTCCTGTGTTAGCTTTTGCGAACGATAGTACAAAAAGTATAATAGCTGCTGCAGGAGATGGAATAGTATTTAGAACAAGAACAGTAGGAGGTGCCGCTTTCTCAGGTTCTGAAAAAATGCGTATTACCTCAGGTGGTAACATCGGGATCGGGACAACTGCCCCTGGGTCTAAACTAGAAATTAGAGGAACTGATCCACTACTAGAGTTAAACACGGCTTCGTCAACAGGTAACCCATATATGATGTGGTCACAAGCTGGAACTCGTAGATCTTATATACAGCACGTTGACTCTGGTGATAATCTTACTATAGCTAGTGAGTATGGTGGTATGAGGTTTATGACGGGCACAGGTGGAGCTGAGACTGAAAGAATGTATATTACCTCAGGTGGTGACGTTGGTATAGGTACCACCTCGCCCGCTAATAAACTTGACGTTGTTGGTATTTCTAGATTTACACACTCTTCTTCAACATCTTATAGAGGAGCTATTGAAACAGTAGTAGACAATGCTTATCCTACTTGGGATATTGGTTGGCTTCACGCTAGAACCGGTAGCAGTACTTATGGAAACGTAGCTAGGTTCAACGATCAGTCTGGTTTTCAAATAGGCGCTATTACATATAATGGCTCGGCTGGTGTTAGTTACGCTACTACTTCGGACTATAGATTAAAGGAGAATATTGAAGAAATAAGTGATAGTATAAGTAGAGTTAAAAAACTTAAGCCGTGTAGGTTTAATTTTACTACAGAGAAAAGCAGAGTTGTAGATGGTTTTATAGCTCATGAAGTTCAAAAAGTAGTTCCCGAGGCTGTTCATGGTGAAAAAGATGCTTTACAAAAAGATGGATCAATAGACGCTCAGACATTAGAGGTGTCTAGATTAATTCCAGTACTTACAAAAGCGCTACAAGAAGCTATAGCTAAAATAGAACAATTAGAAACAAGAATACAAACATTAGAAAATAAATAAATATGACTACTTACAACTGGAATTGCAAAACAGTGGATGCTTATCCACAAGACGGAGAATACTCAGATTTAGTGTACAATGTACACTGGATTGTTACTGGTATATCAGATGAGTTAGACCCTCAAGGTGTAGCTTACAACGCTACTAGTATTGGTACACAAACATTAGACGTCAGTGACGTGACAGATTTTATCCCGTTTGAGGATTTAACAAACGAACAAGTTGTTACTTGGACAAAAGGAGCTATGGGTGAAGAGCAAGTTGCTTCTATTGAGGCTAGCATTCAGTCTCAGATCGATGCTTTGATTACACCTACAACCGTTACTTTGACTATTGGTGAGCCAGTACCACCAACAGAAGAGTAATTATCGAGTAAAACGTGTAATGATAAGTCAAGCACTACTCTAATTTCAGAGTATAATCAAATCAAATCAAATTAAATTAAATATGACTGACAAAATCGTCAAAAACTTAAACTTTGGTGACGAAGCCAAGGTTAAAGTATTCGAAGGAATTAATAAACTCACTAAAGCCGTTAGTTCTACACTAGGAGCTAGCGGTCAATGTGTAATATTAGAAGATGGTAGCGGAAGACCAATCATCACTAAAGATGGTGTAACCGTTGCTGATTCAATAACATTACTAGACCCAGTAGAAAATATGGGTGCTACGCTTTTAAAGGAAGCTGCTAGAAAAACTGTCAAAGAAGCTGGAGACGGAACGACCACGGCTACGGTACTAGCGCACTCAATCTTAAGTGAAGCTTATCAAGCTTCTAAAGAAAATAACATTAGAGTTATTAAAGATGGTATTGCTACAGGTGTAGAAAAAGTAATAAAATACTTAGAAAGAAAAAGTATTGAAGTTAGTGGGGACATGTTGAAAGACATTGCCACTATTAGTTGTAACAACGAAAGAGATCTAGGTGAAATCATTGGCGATGCTTTTGAAGCAGCTGGAGAAAACGGAGTTGTTATAATGGAGCCAACAGATACTGAAGAGACTAGCTTTGAGTTAGTTGATGGTGTTCAGTATGAAAAAGGTTTGACAAACTCACATTTTGTGACTAGTCAGGAGAAAAGAATAGCTGAGCTAGATAAACCAGTTGTTTTACTATTAGAATCACCAGTTGAATCTGTTAGAAAAATACAGTCTATTTTAGAATATGTTATTCAAAACAACAAACCTTTATTGGTTATAGGTGATTTAGATCCACAAGTGATTTCTACGTTAGCTATGAACAAGGTTAAAGGTAATATTAAGGTTAACGTAATCAATGCTCCTACATACGGGGTAAACAAGAAAGATGTATTATCTGATTTAGCTGTCTTAACAGGCGCTACAGTAATAAACGAAGATCTTGGAGATGACTTAGATGTTATAAACCCAAGTTTACTAGGTACATGCATCAAGAGTGTTACTGATGATTACGAGACTATACTACAAGTAGATAACGAAACAGAAGAAGTTAAAAGTCTAATACAAGAGGTTAAAAACCAAATCAAAGAAGCTAAAGCTCCTGGAGACGTTATTAGATTAGAAAGAAGACTATCAAGGTTATCTGCTAAAGTAGCTATAGTAAAAGTAGGTGCTAACTCAGAAGTTGAGTTGAAAGAAAAGTCTGATAGAGTTGAAGATGCTATCTGCGCTACTAAAGCCGCTATTAAAGAAGGTATAGTATCTGGAGGTGGAATCGCGTTGTTAGATGCATCTATTAAAATTAAGCCTAAGAATATTGGTGAAGAGATACTTCTAGAAGCCATTAAGGCGCCATTTAAGAAGATATTAAGTAATTCGGGTGTTGAGTTTCAAGTGTCAGGTAAAGAAGGTGTAGGAATCAACGTGGTAACAGGTAAGATGGTTAATATGATTAAGAAAGGAATTATTGATCCTTTGTTAGTTACTAAAAGCGCTCTTAAAAATGCTGCCTCAGTTGCAACAACGATATTATCTACTGATTGTGTAATTAATAACTTGAGAGTTGGAGATGAAAGCAATAGGAAATAATATTCTCATAGATAAGATAAAAGAAGGACCTGTATCTAAAACAGACGGAGGTTTACTTCTAACACAGTCTCAGAGACAAGATGTTAGATATAAAAAAGCTACGGTTTTAAATTGTGGCGATCAAGTTACCGGAGTTAAAGAAGGTGATTTAATATTTTACGATAAACACGCTGGTCACAGGATAGAAATAGATGACGATGTTTATTATGTTATTAGATTTCAGGATGTTGTTGTGGTGTTATGAGAATAACGCCTAATGATATCAAAGATCTTAACATCTTTAAACATTATAGAATAGTAAGAAAGTGGGCTTGTAAAAATAATAATCTTAACGACGCGGATCTTGAGTTATTAATATACTTAGATTGTATGGATCTATTTTCAAGAAAAGATTTTGAAACAGGCTCCTATTCTTATAGTTGGAACAATAGAAGATGGAATAAGCTTCTACAAGAGGATTGGATAAAAGTATGGAGACCTAGAAATAGAACCACACAAAAATACAATATATATAAAGTTTCTTTTAAAGGTAAACAACTTATACTTAGAATGTATAAAATACTTTTAGGAGAAGAAGATATACCAACTAGTACTAGAAGAAATAAAATAATGAAAGGCCAATCATACATAGATAAAGTATTGATAACCTCGATTAATAATGTTAACAAAGATAAAGATAGATAATCATGAACAACCAATTAATGATAGACCCAATGACTGGGATGCCAGTGCAGCAAAACGCTGTTACTCCTCCAGTTCCTGGTAACGAGTTAGGCTACACAAAACCAGTCTTTAATCCTCAAGCACAAGTGCAAGCTAATGGAGTGTTTGGAGATGTTCAACAAAAAGCAAACTCAGTAAGTCCATTGTTCAAGAAAAAGTGTAATTACTAAAATTTAAGATATGAAAGGTAAAAACGGAACAATAGGAGAAAACACTTTATGGGACGGACCATTAAGTCAAGAAGGTAGACCACACGGAAAAGGATCTAGCTCTGGAAAAAACGGTATGAAATTAAAAGTTATGCAACCTTGTGGCTGTATCGGTGATTGTGGCTGTACAGAATTACAAGGTCCAATAACATTAAGAGCTAAGGGATAAAATGTTTCAAATGGGAGACATAAAACTGTATATGGCAAATATGCTAACGCTAAGTGTAACTACGTTTACAAATATAGAAATGGGGTTAAAAATCGTTTTATTATTAGTAACTATAGGATACACTATTAATAAGTGGCTTGAAATTAAAAAATCAAAAAAATAATGGCCTACGTACAACCAGATAGTTCACCTTTTTTAAGAGTAAGAAAAACCACTAAAGGTAAAGGCAGAAACTTTTTATCTACAAAAGAAGGCGCTGGTATGACAGAGGCTGGGGTAAAAAAGTATAGAAAAGAAAATCCTGGCAGTAAGTTAAAAACAGCTGTAACTGGAGATGTTAAACCTGGAAGTAAAGCAGCTAAAAGAAGGAAATCATTTTGTGCTAGATCTAAAGGATGGACTGGCGAAAGAGGTAAAGCTGCTCGTAAAAGATGGAAATGCTAAATGAAAACAACTAAAACTGGATATTTAAAAAATAGCCCTGATGTTAAAAATTCTCAAAATATAATAAAAGGAGGAGATATAACAATGAAAGGAGTTGAGTTTAAGGTTTTAGGAACTGATGATAGAGGATACACTAAAGTTATGTATCCTGGTTATGACTATAAGTTTCCAGGAGCTAAATACGTAATTGAAACACCTATAAAATAGTATGGCTTTTAAAATGAAAATGGGTAAGTTGTCTATGGACAATACACCAATATATCAAATAGATGAAGAGGATGGTGTTTTAGGTAGAGCTAATAACAACGGTTCTATTACACTTAATAAGAATTTAAGCCCATTAGAGCAGGAAGATGTTATAAGGCATGAAAAAGTGCATTTAGATCAAATGAAAAGAGGCGACTTAGATTACGACGATAAGTACGTTTACTGGAAAGGTAAGAGAATGCCTAGATCTAAAATGGATGAGGGCGCAAAAAATCTTCCTTGGGAAAAAGAGGCGTATAAGGCTAACTTATTAAAAACAACATAAAAAATTATGAGTTCACCATTTAAAATGAATCCAGGAAGAGGTTCTTTTCCAAAAACAGGTAGAGGAATCTCTAAAGCGCTTAAAGGGCCTTTGATGCAAGAAGCTAACGAGTTTGGCTTAACGCCTGAAATGCTAGAATACGCTAAGAACCAACCAGCCGCAAAACCAACTGGTAAAATATATCAAACTCCAAAAAACAATAGTGACAATTTTTTTCAACAAGCAGGTACTCTTTTAAGTAATCCTGCCGACGGAATAGCTGCTTTAGCTAATCAAGCAAGGGGAAACACGCGAAAATTATTCGGCTTAAGTGACCAAGGTGATTTAGACGGAGTTAGAGGAAGTTTAACTAACTTAAGAAGAGGAAAATTATCTGGAGATAAAGGCGTTAAAAAAGAACTTGGAAGAAGCTCTGGACTTAATTTTGCTTCGCAAGTAGGTATGTTAGGTAGCGGTACTGCTTTGGGCGCTCAAACCGTTAACGATTTAATTCAAGGAGATGCTACTGGCGCTATTATTAAAAAAGCTAAAGTGCTAAAACCTATTTACAACGCAGTTAAAAAACTTGGTGTAGATCCTACTAAGTTAACAAAACAAGCTTATAAAACTTATAAAGCTAATAAAAACGTTTTTTAGTTTTATATATAGCGGTTTTTTTGTTATATTAGACATTATAAACTTAAATCTAAATAAAATGAAAAACTTACTATTAGTACTGGCTTTAAATGCTTCAAACATTATTTTTTCTCAAACAAGCAAGCTAGAAGGATCTTGGAGCTCATATGGTAACACTTCGTATGTAACAACTATATCAGTCAGTGAATTTACAGGCTCAATAGATAGGGTATATAGCTATAGTTCTTATGAAGAAAAAAGTAAAACAGAAAAAATAATAAAACAAGACTACAACACTTTAGAAACATCACATTGCTTTGAAGATTACCAGTGGAGTATTAAATCAAAGTATGTATCATTAAACGATACCCTGATGAAAAGAATAATAACCGGCAGCGTTAATACTGTTCTATTGTATAAAAAAATAAATAAATAAATAAATAAATAAACAATTATTATGGCTTACAAGCAAAACCCTGGTCGTGGACCAATGATGAAAACAGGTAGAAACATTCCTAAAAGCATGTGTTCTCCAGCAATGCAAGTAAAAGACGCTATATCTGGAAGAAAAATCCCAGAAGGTGTGACTTTTGGAGAAACCAAAAAATCAATAGACGACTTTGGAGCAACAGCATATACAACAAGTTACAGCAAAAAAGGAACTAAGGGCGGACCTAATGGCGTAGATTTAGGTCCAGATTTCAAACCTACTAAAGAACAAACTAGAAAGGCAAACGAAAGAGTTAAAAATCAAAAAAAGTCAACAAAACCGATTAGTGGGACCGTTCAAAATAAAATCTACTCAGGTAAAACAGCTGGAATTAAACCAGTTGATTCTAAACCTTCAGGTGAAATAGTACAAAAAACTTTTAAAACTAAATCAACTGAAGAGATTCAAAAAGACAAAGACTATATTGATAAAAGAAATAAAACAAACAGGAAAAACGCAAGAAGAATGAAGCGAGCTAAGTTCTGGGGTAATATTGGTAGTGCTTTAACACCTAGTGGTAAAAGCGGTTTTAAACCTGGTTGTTTTTAATTAATGAACAAAATATTTCAATGGCTTACAGGTGGCGTTATCAAGAATATTGGTAACGTCATTGATAAGCTTACCACTACTGAAGAAGAAAAACTTTTAATTAAAAAGCAGATTCAAGAAATATTAGAAAAAGCTGATACCGAAGCGCAAACTCAAGTAACTGAGCGTTGGAAAGCGGATATGACTAGTGATAGCTTTTTATCTAAAAACATTCGACCACTCGTTTTAATATACTTAACTTTTATATTTACTGTTTTATCTTTTTTTGATGGTAATATTGGAGGCTTCGTTGTCGCGGGGCAATATATACCTATATTTCAATCTCTATTAATCACGGTATATGGAGCATACTTCGTAGGAAGGTCTTGGGAAAAAGGTAAAAGATCAAGTGATAATAAATAAATGAAAACAATTAAATTAAATCAAATGGAAAACAAGATTACAGCAGAAGAATTAAAACTAGTTAAGGAGAACCAAGGTAAAATGACTCAAGCATTATCTCAAGTAGGTGTGTTAGAGGCTCAGAAACACGGGTTGATCTCTCATATTCAAGAACTAAACAAAGAAGTAGAAGACAACAAGAAGGTCTTAGAAGAGAAGTACGGAGCAATCAGTATTAACTTAGAAGACGGAAGCTTCGAGGAAATTAAGAAAGAAGAACAAGAAGCTTAGTATATGTCGTCTATTATAAGAAAAATCAGTATAGGTTCTGACTACAAGAATGACGCAATGCATTACGCTATTGGCCAGTCTGTATATGGAGGTCATGAAATATCTCATATACTGCACGATGAATCTAACAACTCTTATAGTATACATATAAAGAAAAACAACGAGGTATTGCCATGGAAGAAATTTAATTCTAACATGGCTATATCCGTTGAATATGATTTACAGTATTAATGAGAAGTGTATTCGATTTTATAGTAAAACCTGTAGAAGGAAGATATGATAATGAAATAAAAGTTGGTGATAAGAAATTGATGTTAAATTCAAGCATCGAAGACTTTAAGTTTATCAGTAGAAAAGCTGAAGTTGTTTCTGTACCTATTGCTTTTAATTCATCTATAAATGTTGGTGACATAATAATTATTCACCACAATGTGTTTAGAAGATACTATAATCAAAAAGGTGAAGCCGTTGATAGTAGTAAACTTTTTAAAGAAAACTTATACTTTTGCCAACCAGATCAAGTCTACTTATATAAAAGAGATAATAAATGGAGACCAATTGGTACTAGGTGTTTTGTAATGCCGATTAAAAATAACAATCCTTTCTCAATGGATAAAGAGAGAAAGCATATTGGAGTATTAAAAATCGGTAATAAGTCGTTAGAAGCGCTAGGAATAAGCGAGGGAGATCTTATAGGTTTTAAACCAAACAGAGAGTTTGAGTTTATAGTAGATGATCAACGACTTTATTGTATGGAATCTAATGATATTTTATTAAAGTATGAATACAAAGGAAACGAAGAGGAATATAATCCTAGCTGGGCAAAAAGCAGTTGAGGAGTTAATTCAAGTAGCTAAAGAAAAGATAGTTGATTCAGATGATGATATATCCGCTGATAGATTAAAAAATGCTGCAGCTACTAAAAAACTAGCTATTTTCGATGCTTTTGAAATACTTAGTAGAATAGAAGAAGAGGAAAGACTATTGGAAGAAAAGCCAAAAGAAGTTAAACAGGAAAAGTCTTTTAAAGGCTTTGCAGAAGGTAGGTCTAAATAATGTACAAGCAAACATTAATAAAGATAATAGAAAACCACGTAAAACCTGCTTTACTAAAAAGAAATAATAGAAATAAAAAGTGGGCCAAAGGATACGATAGTGACCACGATATGGTTATTATAAGTTCTGATGGAACTATAGGTGAGATTGTAGAGATACAAAACTTAAAAATTGCTTTACCTGCTGTTCCAGAAGATGTTTACAAATGTTCTGACAAGAAAGAAGAACAAATGTGGTCTAGGTTAGAATATCCTAAAGAACTTGCGAAAATCAAAAGCGTTTTTGATTGGCAAAAATACCCCACTAATTTTCAAGAAGAATGGTATGGATATATTGACAAAGAGTTTGAAAAAAGGGAAAAGGGTTTTTGGTTCTATAATAATGGCAAGCCAACTTATGTTACTGGTACTCATTACATGTACCTGCAGTGGGCCAAGATTGATGTTGGGGCAGCAGATTATAGGGAATCAAACAGAATATTCTTCTTATTCTGGGAAGCTTGCAAAGCAGACATCCGTTGTTATGGAATGTCATATCTCAAGAACAGAAGGTCAGGTTTTTCGTTCATGGCTTCAGCTGAGACCGTTAACATGGCAACAATATCAACCGACGCACGCTTTGGGATTTTGTCCAAATCTGGTGCCGATGCAAAGAAGATGTTCACAGATAAAGTGGTACCTATCAGCGTTAATTACCCGTTCTTCTTCAAACCGATACAAGACGGTATGGACAGACCAAAGACCGAACTCGCTTATAGAGTTCCAGCTTCCAGGCTTACGAGAAGAAAACTCAACGAAGGTCAAGTCGAAGAGGAAATTGAAGGTCTTGATACCACCATTGACTGGAAAAACACAGGGGACAACTCGTACGATGGGGAAAAACTAAAACTACTAGTACACGATGAAAGTGGAAAGTGGGAAAGACCTGATAACATACTAAACAACTGGAGAGTTACAAAAACCTGTCTAAGGTTAGGTAGTAGAATCGTAGGTAAATGTATGATGGGTTCTACTTCAAACGCTTTAGAAAAAGGTGGTGGTAATTTCAAAAAATTATATTATGCATCAGATGTTACGCAAAGAAACCGCAATGGGCAGACTAGCTCAGGGTTATATTCTTTGTTCATACCTATGGAATGGAATTACGAGGGATTCATTGATACTTATGGATTACCTGTATTCGATCAGCCAAAAAAAGAAACAGTAGATCCAAGCGGAATACCTATAACTCACGGAGTAATAGAGCATTGGGAAAACGAAGTAGATGGTTTAAAAAACGACCAAGATGGTTTAAATGAATATTACCGTCAGTTTCCTAGAACAGAAAAACACGCTTTTAGAGATGAAGCTAAATTATCTTTGTTTAATTTAACTAAGATATACGAACAAATAGATCACAACGAAGAGTACTTGAATAGTAAATTAATTACTAAAGGTAGTTTTCAATGGGAGAACGGTGTCAAAGATACTAGAGTTGTTTTTACTCCAAACAGCAATGGTAGATTTTTAATAAGTTGGATTCCATCTGCAAATCACCAAAACCATGTAATAGTAAAGAATGGAGTAAAGTACCCAGGAAACGAACATATGGGAGCTTTTGGGTGTGACAGCTACGATATATCTGGAACAGTAGACAGTAGAGGATCTAAAGGAGCTTTGCACGGTCTTACTAAATTCAGCATGGAAGATCACCCGGTTAATATGTTTTTTTTAGAGTATATAGCTAGACCTCAAACAGCTGAGATGTTTTTTGAAGATATATTAATGGCTTGCGTTTTTTACGGAATGCCAATACTAGCTGAGAACAATAAACCTAGGCTTTTGTATTATTTTAAAAGAAGAGGCTACAGAGGTTTTTCAATAAATAGACCTGATAAAATATATTCTAAATTATCAGTAACAGAAAAAGAAATTGGTGGTATACCAAACTCTAGTGAAGATATTAAACAAGCGCATGCCGCAGCAATCGAATCTTATATAAATGATTTTGTGGGCGCTACAGAAAGAGGTTATGGAAATATGTATTTTCAAAAAACTCTTGAAGAGTGGGCAAAATTTGACATAAACAATAGAACAAAGTTTGATGCGACTATAAGCTCTGGATTAGCTATAATGGCATGTAATAAAAACAAATACACACCTGTTTTCAAGGCTACTAGAAAGCCAGTATCAATCTCTTTTGGTAGATACGATAACAGTGGTTATACCTCAAAAATAAAAAGATAAATGATTTACAAAAGCGTAAACAGCACTTTCCCAAGTCAGGTAGTACCGGACGAAGTAAAGCAGAGTTATGAATACGGTTCAGAAGTTGCTAAAGCTATAGAGAACGAATGGTTCAAAGGAGATCGAGGAGCAGGTTCTGGTGGTAGGTTCGGTAACAACTGGCAAAACTTTCACAGATTACGTCTATATGCTAGAGGAGAACAATCTGTTCAAAAATATAAAGATGAATTATCAACTAATGGTGATTTGTCTTATCTTAATTTAGACTGGCAACCTGTTGCCGTGTTATCTAAGTTCGTAGACATCGTTGTCAACGGTATGACTGATAAAGGTTATAAAATAAAATCATTTGCTACGGATCCTTACGCTCAAAAACAAAGAACAGATTACACTGCGGCTATATTAAGAGATATGAACGCAAAAAAAGTTTTAGAGTCTATAAAAAACAACTTGGGAGCAGATCTTTTTATGACTGCTAAACCTGACGAGTTGCCAACAAATAAAGAAGAGTTAGATTTGTATGTTCAGTTAAACTACAAACAATCTGTAGAAATAGCTGAAGAAGAAGTTATAGACAATATTTTAGAATTTAATAGATACGAAGAAGTAAAGAAAAGAGTTGCTCAAGACTTAACAGTTCTTGGTATAGGTGCTACTAAAACAGATTTTAATCTATCAGAAGGTGTTACAGTTGATTACGTTGATCCTGCTAACCTAGTTTATTCTTATACTGAAGATCCTAATTTTGAAGATATATATTATGTTGGTGAAGTTAAATCAGTGTCTTTGCAAGAATTAAAGAAGCAGTTTTCAAATTTAACAGACGCGGAACTAGAAGAAATTCAAAAACAACCTGCAAGTTATAATTACACTAGACAGTACAATGGTCAAGATGATAATTATGATAATGTGCAGGTTATATATTTTGAATATAAAACATATTCTAACCAAGTTTTTAAAATAAAACAAACAGATCAAGGTTTATTAAAAGCACTTGAAAAACCTGACACCTTTGATCCACCAAGTAACGACAACTTTGAAAGGGTTTCAAGATCTATAGAGGTTTTATATAGTGGCGCTAAGATATTAGGACAAGATAAAATGCTTAAATGGGAGCTAGCTCAAAATATGACTAGACCTTTTAGTAATCAAACAAGGGTAGAAATGAACTACTCTATTTCAGCGCCAAGAATGTACAAGGGTCGTATCGATAGTTTAGTTAGTAAATGTATTGGTTTTACCGATATGATACAAATCACTCATTTAAAAATCCAGCAGGTTTTATCTAAGATGGTTCCTGATGGTGTTTTTGTAGACGTTGATGGTTTAGCTGAAGTTGACTTAGGTAATGGAACCAGTTACAATCCGCAAGAAGCACTTAATATGTACTTCTCAACTGGTAGTATAGTTGGAAGATCTTTAACTCAAGACGGTGATCCTAATAGAGGTAAAGTACCTATTCAAGAGTTAAACTCTTCTTCAGGTATAAATAAAATACAAGCGTTAATTCAAACGTATCAATATTATTTACAAATGATACGTGATGTAACCGGTCTTAACGAAGCTCGTGATGGCAGTATGCCAGCTAAAGATTCTTTAGTGGGTCTACAAAAACTTGCAGCAGCTAACTCAAACGTAGCAACTAAACATATATTACAGTCTTTAATGTATGTAACTGTTAGAACATGTGAGAATATAAGTCTGAGAGTAGCAGACATGTTAAGCTTCCCTTTAACTAAAGATGCGTTAATGAACTCTATAAATTCAGTAAACGTAGCTACGTTGCAGGAAATAAGTGATTTAAATGTGCATGAGTTTGGTATATTCTTAGAATTAGAACCAGAAGAAGAAGAAAAAGCGCAGTTAGAAAATAATATACAAGTTGCACTACAAACAGGTAGCATAGCCCTTAGTGACGCTATAGATATTAGAGAGATTAGAAACTTAAAGTTAGCTAATCAGTTTTTGAAGCATAGGCAAAAAATTAAAAGAGATCAGGAGCAGCAAGCACAACAAGCTAATATTCAAGCGCAAGCACAGGCAAACGCTGAGACAGCTGAAAGAGCTGCTATGGCTGAAGTTCAAAAGCAACAAGCTTTAGCTCAAACGGAATTACAAATAGAACAAGGTAAATCTCAGTTTAAGATACAGCAAATGCAGCAGGAAGCTGAAATAAAAAAGCAGTTAATGGCTGAAGAGTTTCAATACCAAATGCAATTAGCTCAAGTTAGAGCTGACGCTGAAAAAGGAAAACTTCAAGACATTGAAGACAGAAAAGACGAAAGAACAAAAATACAAGCAACTCAACAATCTGAGTTAATAAACCAAAGGCAAACCGACTCACTACCAAAAAACTTTGAATCCGCAGGTATGGATAATTTAGGTGGTTTTGGTTTGGAGCAGTTTGATCCTAGGTAAAGAATTTTTTAATTATTTAATTATATTATATTATGTCAGAAATAGTAAAACAAGAGGGAGACTTCAAAATTAAGGCTAAGCCTAAAAAGCCTAAAAAGTTAGTCACTGATAATGAAGTGATTAAGGTAGAAATGCCAAAAGTAACTCTAGAGCAAGCTGAAAAAGTAGCTCCAGAAATTACAAAGATAGAGATTAAGCCTGAAAAAGTAGATCAGATCGAAGAGGTTGTTGTCAAAGAAGAAGAACCAACGAAAGTTGAAAATGCAGTAGCTGAAGATTCAGTTATGCAAGAGATTATCGATGAAGAGGTTGAGACTGTTACAGAACAAGTTGAACAAGCTGTGCAGGAAAACAAACAAACAGGTAGAGCTTTACCTGAGAACGTTGAGAAGTTAGTTTCTTTTATGGAGGAGACTGGCGGAACAGTTGAGGACTATGTTAGATTGAATGCTGACTACTCAACAGTTAATGACGCTACTTTACTTAAGGAGTATTACAAAAAAACTAAACCTTATTTAGAAGGTGAAGATATAGATTTAATCTTAGAAGACTTTTCGTATGACGAAGAGTTAGATGAGGAAAGAGAAATACGTAAGAAAAAAATTGCGTATAAAGAAGAAGTTGCAAAAGCTAGAAACTTTCTAGAGGAAACAAAGAGTAAATACTACGACGAAATCAAGTTGAGACCCGGCGTAACTCAAGACCAACAGAAAGCTACTGATTTTTTCAACCGTTACAATGAAGATCAAAAAGCTGCAAAACAACAGCATGACCAATTTGTACAAAGTACTAAAAACTTATTAAACGATGATTTCAAAGGTTTTGATTTTAATGTTGGTGAGAAAAAATTTAGATACGGAGTCAAAAACGTCAACGAGGTTGCCGAGGCACAATCTGACATTTCTAATTTTATAGGGAGGTTCCTAGATAAAAAAGGAAATATTGCAGACGCTAAAGGTTATCACAAAGCTATGTATGCAGCGCGAAATGCTGACACTATAGCTCAACACTTTTACGAACAGGGTAAAGCCGACGCGGTTAAAGATGTTGTAGCTAAATCAAAAAACATAAGCACAGAACCTAGAAAAAATTCTAGTGGAAATGTATTTGTTAACGGGTTAAAGGTAAAAGCAATTAGCGGTTTTGATTCTTCGAAATTAAAAGTAAGAACAAAAAAATTTAACTAAAAACAATTAATTATTATGGCATTAGATCCATTATTTGGTAGTATCGTACCATCACAAAAACAACAAGCATTAGCTACAAACTTTTTATCATTCAACGGAGGAGCAAATCCTGGAGATAGCGACACTTTCGCTCAACAGTATTTACCAGAAATCTACGAACAAGAAATCGAGCGTTACGGAAACAGAACGTTATCTGGATTCTTACGTATGGTAGGAGCAGAGATGCCAATGTCTTCTGATCAAGTAATCTGGTCAGAACAAAATAGATTACACATCTCTTACACGGATGTATTAAACGACCAAGCAAATACTTTAACTATTACACCTTCTGCAACTGTAAAAAATGTAATTTCAGTTGGATCAACTATCGTTGCTATCGACAAATTAGGAGCAGAATTAAAGTGTGTTGTAACCGCTTCTAACCTTTCTACAGGTGTATTGACAGTTGCTCCTTACACTGCTACAACAACTGCTTCTTTAGCGACTACTGGTGTAAAAATCTTTGTATACGGTTCAGAATATGGAAAAGGATCAAGCACTCCTAACTACTCTGCTTCACAGACAGATGGTTATGTAAGCGTAGAGCCTGATTTCACGCAGTTCTCTAACTCTCCAATCATCATTAGAAACAAATACGTAGTATCTGGATCTGATATGGCTCAAATCGGATGGGTAGAAGTTGCAACTGAAGACGGAACTTCTGGATACTTATGGTATTTAAAAGCTGAATCTGAAACAAGATTACGTTTTGAAGACTATTTAGAAATGTCTGTAGTAGAAGGAGAAAAAGCTTCTGTAACTGGTGCTGGATCTGCTGCTGCAGCTGGATACAAAGGTACTGAAGGTTTATTTGCTGCTATCAAGTCTAGAGGAAATGAAGAAGCTGGATTCAACGCTGCTGCTGACGCATTAGGAGAATTTGACGCTATCTTGAAAAACTTAGATACTCAAGGAGCTATTGAAGAGAACATGTTATTCTTAAACAGACAAACTTCTTTAGGATTTGACGATATGTTAGCTGGATTAAACGGTGGAAATGCTGGAGCTGGTTCTGCATATGGTATCTTTGAGAACTCTGAAGATATGGCATTGAACTTAGGATTCTCTGGATTCCGTCGAGGTTCTTATGACTTCTACAAGACTGACTGGAAATACTTAAACGATGCTTCTACAAGAGGTGGTGTAACTGAAGCTGCTGCTGTAGCTGCTCCTGTTGCTGCTATCGATGGTGTATTAGTACCTGCTGGAACTTCTACTGTTTATGACCAAGTATTAGGAACAAACATTAGACGTCCATTCTTGCACGTACGTTATAGAGCTTCTCAAGCTGATGACAGAAGAATGAAGCAATGGTTAACTGGTTCTGCTGGTGGAGCAATGACTTCTGACTTAGACGCTATGGAAGTAAACTTCTTATCTGAAAGATGTTTATGTGTACAAGGTGCTAACAACTTCGTATTGTTTACTAAGTAGTAGTATTATATTACTGTAATTCTTACCCTCGTTATATCAACGGGGGTAATTATTACTCTTATTAAATTATTAAACTATTAAATTATATTATATCATGAAAACAAAAGTAAAAGCAAATGAAAAGTGGGAAATCAAAGATAGAACTTACTTTACCACAGGATCATACCAACCATTAACGTTAAGAATACCAGCTAGGCACAGTTTAAAGTCGCCTATGCTTTATTATGACGAAGAAACAAATGAACAAAGAGAGTTAAGATACGCTACTAATATGTCATCACCATTTAAAGATGAACAAAAAGGAGAAGTAACTTTAGGTCATATCTTATTTAGAGACGGATCTTTGTTTGTACCAAAAAGAAATCAACAATTACAAAAACTTTTATCACTGTATCACCCTTTAAAAGGAATTAGATACACTGAATTTGACGCTGTTGAAGAAGCTGAAGATGAGTTAGATGTTATGGAGATGCAAATTGAAGCCTTAAATGCTGCTATGTCACTGGATGTTGACCAGTCAGAAGCAATATTAAGGGTTGAACTAGGATCTAGAGTTAGTAACATGTCATCTAAGGAACTTAAAAGAGATTTACTACTATTTGCAAGGCAGAATCCTGCTTTGTTCTTAGAACTCGCTAAAGACGAAAACGTACAATTGAGAAACTTTGCTATTAAAGCTGTAGAAGCTAAGATTATTAAGTTATCACAAGATCAAAGATCGTTTTCTTGGGCAAGTAATGGTAAGAAACTAATGACAGTTCCTTTCGATGAAAATCCTTACTCAGCTATGGCAGCGTACTTCAAAACAGATGAAGGTGTAGAAGTCTTCAAATCTGTGGAGAAAAAACTTAAATAGCATGTAATACTAATATGATGGGGATCACTTCGGTGGTCTCCTTTGTATTATAACAAATATAAAAAATAATGGCAATAAACGTAGACACAGTATACAAAACAGTTCTGTTAATACTTAACAAAGAGCAGAGGGGTTATATGACACCTGATGAATTTAATAGGGTATCTACTCAAGTACAGTTAGATGTTTTTGAGCAATACTTCGATGATTTAAACCAGCAACTACGAGTGCCACAATCAGATTACGACTACTCAGATAGACAAATGAGTATCGACGAAAAAATGTCACCATTCAAAACTTCAGGAACCTGCGTATACAGCGGGAGTAAATTTAATTTCCCTGTGGTAGAAGCTGGAGGCGGCACGGTTATATATGATGGCTCAGAACCTACTGGTTCTCAAGTAGCTTTTCATAGCTTAGGCACGGTGCTATACACACCTTTAACAGGTTTCCCAACAGAAATACAAAGATTGGCTCGTAATGAATTCTACAACATACAGCAATCTCCTTTAACAGCATCAACAAAAGACTTTCCAACATACTTATATGAGGGTGGTAAACTAACAGTTAGCCCTTCTTCTATACAATCAGAAGTTAGCATTAGTTTCTTAAGAAAACCAAAAAATGTAATTTGGGGTTACAACCTAGGTAACTTAGGTCAATATGTTTATTCGTCTGCAGATTCTCAAAACTTTGAGTTGAACACCGGTGAGCAAGTTAATGTTATAACTAGAATTTTATTTTACTCTGGAGTTATTATTAGAGATCCACAAGTTATACAAGTTGCTGCTTCTGAAATACAACAAAACGAAAACAATAAAAAAAGCTAATAGATGTCATTAATAACTGAAAACAATAGACAATACTACGAAGGTGCTCAAGGTTTTAGAGGTGACGGTACTACAGTTTCTTTTACTACAACTTTCAATACTGATCTAGAGTGGTACGCTGCTTCAGATTCTAATATAAACTACACAAAGAACAATTTTAAACTATATAGTAGCTCTAATGGTCTTCCAGGAAGCTGGAGTGAAGTTACTACAGGTTATACTGTTTCTGGAAATACTATAACATATACAGATGCTCCAGTTAACAACCTTTATATAGTAGCTCAACTAAAGAGACTGGATGGAGGTAATTATGGAAACACATACGCTGAAAAAGCTGTTGGTGAAACTGTTGAAAAGAATTATGGCTCATATGCTTACACAAAGCTAAATGATATTATAAATAACTTTATAGTTGCCTACGTTGGTGCTGGTAAATTAATACCAAGCGCTAAACGTACAGATATTATCTTTCACGCTAAGAGAGCAATGCAAGAGTTCAGTTACGATACATTAAGAAGCGTAAATTCTCAAGAACTCACAATACCTCACAGTCTTAGTTTACCTATTCCACAAGACTACGTTAACTACGTTAGTATGCACTGGATTGATGATCAAGGCGTTAAACATGTTATGACTCCTACTTCTATGACCACTAATCCTGGAGCTATACCATTACAGTCAGATAATGGTCAACCGATGCAAGACAACTTCGGAGACAACGTTGACGGCACGTCTATAACAGAAGACAGATGGAGTAATAACGCTTTAAAGAACAGAAGAGACGTTATAGACAATGGTGACTTTAGCTGGGATTTATTATATGGAGAGCAATCTTATGGTGTTGGTCAATTATATGGTCTTGATCCACAAAATGCAAACATTAACGGTTACTTTACTATAAATGATAGAGAAGGTAAGTTTTCTTTTTCTTCTGACTTAGTAAACAGAATAATAATACTAGAGTACATATCTGACGGACTTTCTACAGGAATGGATACTAGAGTACCAAAGCTAGCTGAAGAAGCAATGTATGCTTATAT
>Ga0209195_1000581_pt1 | contig 27549 bp, 25 predicted proteins | sample COGITO_mtgs_1004_3_FD_184788 | JGI IMG/M metagenome (GOLD analysis project Ga0209195, IMG submission 184788) | Pelagic marine microbial communities from North Sea - COGITO_mtgs_100420 (SPAdes) (version 2) | ecosystem: Environmental > Aquatic > Marine > Epipelagic ...
AAACTCAGATAAAATTGTTGCAGTTCGAGCAATACGTTTGGCCCGTGAAATTGCGAACCAATCTGCAATGAAAAAATATAATCCATCTGAAATCAAACCAGGAAAAGTATATCAAAGTGATGAAGATCTATCTTCTGTTTCTGGTGAAATAGGTACAACAATTTTTCATCCTGTAGGAACATGTAGAATGGGTCCAGATGCTGAGGCTGTAGTTGATAAAAATCTTTGCGTAAAAGGTTTACGCAATTTACGTGTTGTTGACGCATCAATCATGCCAACCATTACCTCTGGAAATACCAACTCACCTACTATCATGATTGCGGAAAAAGCAGCTGATCTTATACTTAGAAAAGCAAACTAAATAATGGCGTTGCTGTCAGACTAATGATTGCAAGCATCAGATCGATGGGGCAATCAAAATCTATGCGCTCAATAGTTGACGCCACTCAGCGAGAGCAGCGGCACGGTTTAGCTTGTAGTTGGTGCGTGAATAGAGATGGCGCTCCTGATTGAAATGGTTCTGAATAGACGCGTGGACCGAGACAAATTTCTGTAAGGTTGCCGTTTGTCGAAATCTTAGCATCGCCCTCTCTCGTCGCCTGAACGGCAAATGAGAGTTCTCAGCTCTGTTGTTTACCCAGCGACCTGTTTCTTGCCGGTCAGAATTTCCTATAATCACCATCGCTGCGCTGTAGGAACGTAGTTTGTCAGTCACTATAATTTTAGGCTGGCCATTGCGTTTCATCGATTTTCTTATGAAATTTAACGCAGCCTTTCGATCTCGGCGCTTACTTACATAACTCTCAAGCACCTCACCTTCGTGATCTACAGCACGCCAAAGGTAGTGCCGTTCGCCGTTGATCTTCACAAAGACTTCATCTAGGTGCCACTGCCAATTAGAATGACTGCATGCCTGATTACGTCGTTTCCTAGTAATCTCTGATGCAAACATTGGCCCAAAGCGGTTCCACCAAAACCGAACTGTTTCATGGCTTACATCTACACCCCGTTCATGAAGAAGGTCCTCCACATTTCGGAGCGAGAGCGGGAAACGGACATACAGCATTACTGCAAGTCGGATAATGTCTGGACTAGTTTTAAAGTAGCGAAAAGGAGACTGTTTTGTCATCCAAAGATGCTACAAAGCAGCCCTGCCCACTTCAAGCTAGTTTAATCTGACAGTACCATCGTGAGAATTCACTTGCAGGGTAAGGTATCTCATGCATACTTGCAGCAATCGGATAGCTACCCATGCTACGGTTGGGGAGCAACTCAAAGGCTGCTGCGGGAGTCAAACATCTGGAAAGAAATCTGTGTCGAAAACTACAAGGCCGACAAGGGAACGCAAGTTGGAGCTGGCTGCACGGGCAGCCTGGCTTTATTATGTCGCTGACAACGACCAGAGCGAGATTGCGGACAAACTTCAGATATCGCGCCATGCGACGCAGCGTCTCGTGGCGCTGGCGGTCCGCGAGAAGCTCATAAAATTTCGTATTGAGCATAATTCGGCAAAGTGCATCGATCTAGCAGAAGAATTGCGCGAAAAATTCGCTCTCACCTTCAGCGATGTGGCACCGCATCATCCCAGTCTTGCGGACTCCGAGCTCGCCATTGCTGGCCTGGCGGCCGCGAAGATCGAAGATCTTCTGACGTCGAAAAGCCCGGTGACCATTTCCATTGGTACGGGCCGCACATTGCGCGCAGCGGTCGATGAAGTCGGGAGTTTGGACCGCCCCCACCACAAGATTGTCTCCATGGCTGGTAACGTCACGCAGGACGGGCGCGTCAGTGGCTATGATGTGGCGATGCGACTTGCCGATCGAATAGGCGCGCAATGTTATCCATTACTCGCGCCAGTGCTCGCCAACAGCGCTGAGGAACGCGATCTTCTCCGCTCTCAGCGGGCGTTTCAGACGGCCCACGATCTAGTGCGGGAATCGAAAGTGTCTTTCTTGGGGCTTGGAGAAGTTGGGTCACAGGCACCCCTATACAAGGACCGTTTTGTAACGCGCGGCGAGCTCGACGAGCTGATCAGCAGCGGCACAGTCGGCGAAATAATCGGCTGGGCCTTCAATGCGGAGGGCGCTATCTGTCCCGAAGGCACGAACGCTCGTGTGGCCAGCATTCCACTTGAAGTCCCGCCCAAACGCCTGACCATTGCCGTTGCTCGAGGGAGCGCCAAGCATGAGGCCATCGCCGCCGCATTGCGGGGCGGCTTGATTAACGGCATCATCACAGATGAAGACACTGCGCGGGTTTTACTGCAGGCGAAATAGGCACATTCGCCTGCAGCAGTGAGACCCAACACAATCCGATAAAGCTTATTCCGGTGTGTTGGGGATGACGTGGGCCCTGCTTTCCTGGAACCGGATGCCGACTTTAGAGCCTTCGGTTGGCAGTTCTACACCCCCGCTCGAATCCAGTGTTGCCAATGCCGTTTGACCGCCTATTTCGATCAAGCATTCCGTGTGCGTTCCCAAAAATTCAGAACCGCGAATGATGCCGTGGACGGAACTATCGCTTTCCGGGACAATCTCCAAATGCTCTTGGCGGATCACAAGCAAAACATCGTCACTCTGTTCGCTTCCGGGAGCCCATGAGCCGATTTTGAAGGTGCCGCCACTGAACTCAACGACCAGCTCCTTTGGCTTTCGGTCGAGCACACGCGCCGGGAAGAAGTTCGCGCTGCCGACGAAGTCTGCGACAAATCTATTCTCCGGCCGCTGATAGATATCTTGCGGTGTTCCTATTTGCATAACCTGCCCGGAGGACATGACTGCGATACGATCCGACAGGCTCATCGCCTCACTCTGATCGTGGGTGACATAGATGACTGTGGGCCGCAGGCGCTGGTGAACCCGACGGATCTCGGCGCGGACCTGCACGCGCAGGCGCGCATCCAGGTTTGAGAGCGGCTCATCGAACAAGAGAACGCGTGGATCAGAGACCAATGCCCGCGCAAGAGCAACGCGTTGTTGCTGACCACCACTAAGCTGGGCTGGGGATCGATCAGATAGATGGCCCAAGCCTACGAGCGCGAGCATCTCATCGACGCTCGCTTTTGTTTCATCTTTCTGTCTACGGCGGAGCGTTTGACTGTAAGCTACATTGTCGAATACCGTTTTATGCGGGAAAAGAGCATAGCTTTGAAAAACAAGGCCGATGTTGCGTTTGTATGGTGGAAGCTCATTCACACGCTCCCCCCCAATCGCAATCTCACCGCGGGTTGGCTGTTCTAGACCCGCGACCATCCTCAGAATGGTGGTCTTGCCGCATCCAGACGGTCCAAGTAGCGAGACGAATTCGCCCGGTGCTACATCCAACGATATCTTGTTTACCGCTGTTACCATTCCACCGTCTGGTGCTCGGAACTCTTTTTCCAAGTCTATGAGTCGAAGGTCATTACCCTGTGTTGTTGAGGTTTCCATGCTCATGGCCCCTATGATGTTTTCTGCCGCTCAATGAAGCGGAACAGGATTATGTTTATGATTACAACGATTACGACGAGAACCACTGCGAAAGCTGACGCTACGCTAATTCTCCCGGTTTCGATCTCTGACAGCATTGCCGCCGTGACCAGTGTCCAATTTGCGGACACAACAAATATCACCGCGCTGAGAGACGTTATGTTTCGAGTGAACATATAGATGATACTTGCGACAAAACTGGTCCGGATCAAAGGCGCTGTAATGCGGGCGAAGGTTTGGAACCTGTTGGCACCAAGGGTCAGCGACGCCTCATCGATTGCGACATCAATTTGTCCAATGGCGGCGACAGACATTCGCAAACCAAAAGGCATCGTGCGCACAATGAACAAAAGTATGATGATAAGCGCCGTCCCCGAAATGATCAGCGGTGGCTTGTTAAAGGCAATCGCGAAAGCAATACCAATAACAACGCCCGGCACTGCCATTGGGATCATGCTCAGAAAGTCGACCATGCCCCGACCTCTAACCGGCACACGTTGCACCATGTACCCGATCGCGAGGCTAAGCACACCGCCAATGACCGCAGCGATTGAAGCAAGGAAGAAAGTATCTTGCAGCGCCCTGAGCCCCAAGTTTCCTGCCCCGAAAACGGATCGGAAATGGTCTAGGGTCGGCGTGTAATTGACACCCCAAAGCTTCGTTGATGCGCCGGCCAGAATGGTCAAATAAACGATGGCAATGATGAGGGCGATGAGGACACAGAAAGCCCATGCTGCCCAGACAATACCACGTTCACCGATGGAGGTTGATGAGCCTGCCGGACGACCGGATACCATGGCGTAAGTCGTGCGCTGTTCTAGTTTTTTCTGCCAAATAAAGAGCACGACCGCAGGGAAAAGAATCGTAACCGACAGAGCAGCCCCGCGGGCGAAGTCGAATTGACCGATAATGGCGAGGTAGATCTGTGACGACACGACCGTATAGTTTCCGCCGATAAGCAGAGCATTCCCAAGATCCGCCATGGAATAGATAAACAACAAGAGGAAGGCGCTCGCGATTCCTGTTACCATAAGCGGTAATGTTACCGTGAGGAGCGTCTTGAAGCGATTGGCACCCAACGTCGATGCAGCTTCCTCCAACGCAGGATTTAGGCCAAGCAGGACGCCACGCAGAAGCAAATAAGCGAAGGGGAAAAACCCAAAGATCTGAGCCACAGCCATGCCGTTCAGCCCGTAGATTGCGCCGGTGTTCAAACCCAATATCTCATGGGTTATCAGTCCTTGACGTCCGAAGAGCATAATCACCGCAAGCCCAAACGCAAAAGGCGGTGAGATTGTCGGAATCAGAGCGACGATGTGGAATAATTTCTTTCCAGGTATGTCAACTTTGGTGACGGCCAGAGCAAATATTAATGCAATAATCGTACCGAAAGTTGCAACGATCGCCGCGAGGCGAAACGAATTGGCGATAACACGGCGATAGTATGCCGTTTCGAAGAGGGAGACGAACTCACTCAGAGAGAAGCTACCGTTCACAAAGAACGCAGCAACCAAAATCTGCACTAAGGGATAGGCTACAAGAACGAGTAACCACACCCATGCAAGTCCGAAGACTGCATAGGTGCTTGACTCTTCACGAGTGCCGCCTTGTTTGTTTTTTCGTTTTAACATGCGACCTACGCTATAAATCAGAGTTATTGCTTATTCAGCGATCAGGACATCGTTCTGAAACTTTTCAATCAAACGGGTCTTGTTGGCACCCGCCCAATCAAAATCATAGTCGATGAGAACCAAGTCAGCCAAGGAAGCAGCCTCGGGACGTGCCGACAAGTCTGAATTGGTGAAGGTAAGCAGGTGGAAGTGCTCCTGCATGACCTTCTGACCTTCAGCACTCAAGATATAGTCGATGAACATTTTTGCTTCGACTGGATCCGGTCCGTCTTTCAGCATCGCTGCCGGCTCAAGAGCATAACCTGTACCTTCTGAAGGCGACGACAGTTCCAGGTCGAAACCCTGCTGTTGGATCAGATACGCATCCTGAAGCATCAGAACACCAACTACGATCTCGCCTGATCCCGCCATACGGCCCGGTGCGCTACCGCTCTTTGTATACTGAGCAATATTCTCGCTGGCTTTCTTCAAGTAGTCAAATCCTGCTTCTTCGCCCTTCAACTGCGCGATAGTGCTGATATATGCATATGCAGTTCCCGAGGTAGCCGGATTGGCAACAGCGACCAAGCCCTTCAATTCGGGATTAAGAAGATCATCCCATGATGTTGGAACATCAATGCCCTTTTCGGCAAGCAGACCTTTGTTGCTGGCGAAGCCCAGATTTGAGGTGTAGAGGCCAGTCCAATAACCGTCCGGATCTTTAAACTGGTCGGCGATTTTATCGGCAGATGGTGACTTGTAGGCTTCTAACAGACCTTCGTCTTGTGCCACCCGGTAGGAGTCACCAGGACCACCAAACCAGACACTGGCTTGCGGGCGTGCTTTCTCAGCCCGGATGCGGTTTAGCGCTTCCCCAGTCGATGCCCGTACATACACGGTCTCGATACCGGTCTTCGCTTCGAATGCTGCAGCGACATCGCGCACAACATCTTCAAGCGTACTGCCGTAAACAGTGAGCTTGCCAGTCGCTTCTTGTGCATAAGCGGCGGTACTACCCACTGCAGCAGCAAGAAACGCCAAAGCGGTTAAGGTCTTGCGACGTGAAATATTTCTCATGAGACTCTCCCTAGTTTTCAACCCCAAGAAAAAAATCCTCCTGATTTTCTACTTGACGAATTTCCTTAAAATGCATTTATATGCATCTACTGCACATTTATGCAAAAAACTTTTTGGCAGTCAAGAAATAAATGTTGATGCGAGACACAAAGGCGCCCCGATGAATACCCACCGAGAAGTAGGCCCGCGTCATACGCCGCCGTTAAGAAGCAAGGATAAAGATAGGATTTTTATGACCGATACATTCAAGGCCCATGCGCGTTTCAACAAACACACAGATAGCTGAGGACACCATGGCCCCACACGCAATTCTCTTCGATATGGACGGCCTTCTTCTGGATACAGAAAAGGTTTGTCTTGATAGCTTTGTCGAAACCCGACGCCAGTTTTCCCTTTCAGATAGTCCTGATGTTTTCATGAGGTGTGTTGGGGTGCGGCTCCCTGAATGTGATCGCATCATCCAAGAAAGCTTGCCCGACCAAGTCGCATTCAAAGACTTCAACGATACGTGGCGCGAAAGAATTTCTGCGACGCTTCGGCATGACATTCCTCTAAAGGCGGGGGCTCTTCAGCTCTTTCAAATCCTTGCTTCAAAAGGATATTTGATGGGCGTCGCAACGTCTACACAAACCGAGGTGGCAAAATCTCATCTCGAAAAAACTGGCCTGCTTCCTTTTCTGGGAGGAGTTATCGGCGGAGACAATGTTCAAGAAGGAAAGCCGAACCCTGAAGTGTATCACAAAATTGCGAAGCATTTGGGAGTGAGCGCAGCTGATTGCGTTGCTTTCGAAGATAGCGAAACAGGCACAAGAGCAGCGCTGGCTTCAGGTGCCACAACTGTCCAGATCCCTGATCTCATTCCGCCTTCGGCGGAAATGTTAAAATCCGGTCATGTCATCGCGCCCAGCCTGCTCGAAGGCGCTTTGAAAGTGGAACTGATTGAAACTTCAGACATTTGATCAAACGGTCAATTTGTCCCGCGTTTTTTGGGGTGGTCTTCTCTTGCGCAGCAAAAGCCACTTCCATTTTTTTTGAACGAGCCGTTCGTTGAAAGCCGAGCAGCATCAAATAGCAGCTGATGGAGGAACAAATGCTAAATGGACTCACGAAGTTTGCCGCATTGGGTTTGGTCGGGCGTGCCCGTAGGGCTTCGGCTCTGCTCAACGCGGGTTCCATTGAATTTGAAGTTGCCACTTCCGATTTGCAGGGCTTCGAACGCTCATGAGGGTGTCGACTGACTTAGTAGATCAAGCATCAGGTTTTGCAAATGGGCGAAGATTAGATTCTATCAGCTTTATTAATGAAATTGCGCATGTAACCATTCATTAAAAATAAGGGCAGTTGTTTGTTTTTCTTTTCTTACATCTTTCTTAACTAGGTAATGTGATTGTCCAAGGGGAACCCGATCACCTACAATACTTATGTTCTGCCCTGAACTGAGAGCCCTTAATGCAAATCGTTCAATAACTACAGCGCGACCAAGATCGTTAGCTACCAATTCACAAGCTGCAACCGATGTATCAACTATTAAACGCGTAGATTTTACTTCATGTTTTAAGTCAAATTCTGCCATATAACGTGTCCAATGATCATCAAAGCCCAAGATATGTATTGGATTTATTTTTTCCAAATCAGCAATAGAATGAATATTTTCTTTTGTTTTCAAACTACAAATTGGTACAATAAATTCATCTGCAAGTTTTTCTAAATTTGCAATCGTATGGGTGTTTGGCGCCAGAATAATGTCTATATCTATATTTTGACTATCAACATTTTCTTTCCAGATAGCGGTAACAAACTTAAGCCCAATTTCTGGATGAAGCATTTTAAACTCACCCAACTTAGGCGCAAGCCAAATAATTAATGCCATTGAAGCTCGAACAACAATAGTATTCCTTAAATCTGGACCAAATAGTCCATAAGTTGAAATTGTTAATGTCTCAAGGGTATTGCGGACAGATGGCAAATATGCCTTTCCAATTTCAGTAAGCTGAATACTTTTTGCTCTTCGAATGAATAATTCATTGCCAAGCTTCGTCTCCAATGCCTTTATTTGTAAACTTACAGCTGTTTGCGTTAAGCCCAATTCTTGGCTAGCTGCGGTAAACCCTGATAGTCGTGCTACCGCCTCAAATGTTCGAAGCCAATTTAAATTTAGATTTAACATTTGTTAATTTATCCATATAATTTTTATGTTCATGAGGCATTAAGAATATGTTTTTCTTTTCCATATTTTTTGTCATATCATTCATATACTGTCAATTTGGTATCTAAAGTAAACGTTTAGCAAAGCTTTTAAATGGGGTGAAAATGGATAATTCTTTTACAACACATGGCGACATGGCACTTAATTTGGTTGATTTAGAAAAATATCCAATCGAGAATTTAGAATTTGGTGATGGTGCAAAATTTTTAAAAGATTGCCAGCAAAAAATGGATGAAAATGGTTGGTGTAACTTTGATGGATTTATCAAGCCCAATGCACTCAATGCATTAGAAGATGAAGCAACTGCCCTTCAATCAATTGCAGAAACACTTACAATAAAGCGAAATATCTATCAGGGAAAAGTCGATACAAGTGTACCGAAAGATGATCCAAGGCGCCGTGAGTACATTCATGTTGCATCACAACTTGCAGATGATCAAATTTCTGAAAGCACATTGATTAAACAACTTTATAAATCTGAAAAATTAACCGATTTCATTCGTCGCGTTCAAAGAAAATCTGCGCTTTACCGTTGTGCAGATGAATTTCAAGCTCTTAATATTGTGGCGTTGCATCCAGGCAGCTGGCATGCATGGCATTATGATACAACTGAATGCACAGTCACTTTACTTCTAAAAGCTGCAGAAAAAGGTGGTGAGTTCGCTTTTCTACCCAATTCACGAACAGATGAAACTGAAGATCGTGAAACTGTCGACCAATTACTTGCAGGAGATATGTCCAAAGCTAAAACATTTAGCCGAGGCGCAGGCACCTTCACATTGTTTCGTGGTGGTTATTCTCTCCATGGAGTTACTCAAGTTGAAGGTACAAATCCCCGTATTACCTCGATCATGACTTATAGCGAAGACCCAAATACCATCCTGAGTGACGAAGTGAATGTACGTATTTATGGGAAAAGAGTTGAAAAGATTTTGGCAGCAAGGAAACTAGCAAGAACAATTACATAGAGATATAATAAATAAAATATCAATACTCTAAAATGGAAAGTAGAAGAATGAAAACTGCATTAGTTGTAATCGACGTACAAATGGCACTAGCGCATGATGATGCAAATGGTGCAGAACGGTCCTGCCCTCAAGCTGAAAAAAATATCACAGCACTCTTGTCTAAGTTTCGTGAGCGAGGAGATACAGTTGTTCATGTTCATCACCACGGGCGCGATCCAGAAGATCCATTTTATGAAAATGCTGAGGGCTCACTCGTTCAGCCTTATGCAAAACCAACAGATATTGAAACCCGATATATCAAATATGCAAGCAGCGCATTTACAGGCACATCTCTTGAAGCAGATTTACGCGCTCAAAACATTGAACGTCTTGTGATGTGTGGCGCAACAGCCAACCATTGTGTGGAGTCTGCTACACGTGCAGCAGCTGACCTAGGCTTTGAAACGATTTATGCGGCTGATGCCGTATGGGCCTATGCTATCACTGGCCCTGATGGTGCAGAGCATTCTGCGGAAGAAGTGCATTCGATATCCCTCAGTACAATACAGGGTGAATTTGCCGAAGTATTAAAAACTGAACAAATTCTTTTGAATTAGCTTGAAAATAATAATAAGGAAGTTGAAATGCGTATAGGATTTATTGGTCTTGGGACAATGGGCGGGGCTGCATCACTAAACTTAATACGTGGTGGTCATCAATTGACGGTTTGTGACTTAGACCTCAAGCGAGCTACTAAACATTTAGAACTTGGAGCAAAATGGGCAGACACACCAAGTGAGGCTGCAAAGGATGTAGACATTGTTTTCACTATGGTCTTTGGCCCAAAACAAATTGAACAAATAATACGCGGTGAAAATGGATTATTGCATTCGATGGGGCCGGGGCAAGTCTGGGTTGATTTAACGACTAATCAACCAGAATTAGCACGTGAGCTTGCACAAGAGATAATAGATACTGGAGCAATAGCCATTGATGCACCAGTAACTGGTGCAGTTGATGGCGCTCGAAATGGAAATATGACACAATTTGCAGGAGGTGACAAAGAAACGATCGAGCGCATTAGACCCGTTATGGAATTGATGGGTCCAGTTCATTACATGGGTTCAAATGGGAGTGGCTCAATCACAAAGCTAGCTAGCAATCAACTATGGGCTATTCACGCCACTGCAATGGGCGAAGCATTGGTCATGGCAGTAAAATCTGGTGTAGAACTGTCACGCGCTTGGGAAGCCCTGAAAATAGGAGCAAGTGAAAGTTGGTGTATGCACCATGATGCACCTTCAGTGTTTGCAGGGCATTATGACCCCTCATTCACCCTTGATTTATGTCAGAAAGATCTAAACCTGATTGTTCAAGCATGTGATGATGCAGGAACAGAAGCCCCCACAACACGCCTTGTGTGTGATCGCTTTGAAATGGCCAAAAAGAAGTATGGAGGTGATAAAGGTGAACTTCACGTAGTGAAGCTTGAAGAAGATGCCGCTGACGTTAGTCTGCAAATGGATGGAAATTGGACACCTCATTGGGAAAAATAATCATAAAATAATCAAAATCCATTTCAAAATTAGTGTTGTTTAAAATACCAGATAAGGTTTAGACCCACCTCGAGGGAACATCTCACTTATACCTAAACCCACCCTCGCCAAATGTGCGTCTGAGTAAAGGCTATAGAATCGCTGATATCAAGGCCTCAGCCCATGCATCACACAAAACGTACGCCTGTATCTCGCTGAAACAACGCGGTTATTCACACAATTATGGGCTAGTTTGCAATCTGGGGAAGCAGATGGCGGTGTTGTCAGGCAAAGCCAAACACCTCTCAAAACATCACGTTCATACAAGAAATCTTCAACTTTTCAGAAATTTTTTGTATGAATTTTATTGATTCTGTGCTTTAATCTTAAATACTATCTAGTGTTTAATTAGATCCTCTTTGGTATCACCACGCGATAACCACCAAGGTATCTCCAAGCGGTAACCACCAAATTGATCTACCTATAATTAAACTAATTCTTAAATTAACTTAGAGATGGAGTGACCAATGATTTTTATGTGCCAATATCAAATTGAAAATGATAAAAAGACTGATACCCAGGCTTTTTTTGCAAGTATGACGCCAGAACAAATTGCTGGAGAACTTCCTAGTGGTGTAAAACAGATTGGACGTTGGCACGACATACCAAATGGCTGTGGATGGGCCGTAATTGAATCTGATAATCAGGAAAACCTAACTTCATGGATGATGGGCTGGTCAGGGCAGTGTACTTTCCCAACTGTGACACCAGTAGTAGACGATGATACAGCTAGGAAGCTGGTTCAAGCATTGCTTGCATCCCAGCAAGGTTGATTTAATCGATAACAATTGAGTTTGTGCAGTCAAAACTGCTCAAGGACTTTTGTTTTTAACACATGAGAGGTGTAGTTAAACATTTGAAAGGGTGTTGTCAGTCAAAGTAGATCAAGCATCAGGTTTTGCAAATGGGCGAAAACGCTTTCCACTCATGCCCTAATGCACAACGCCACCAAACCTTTTTACCACTGCTTAAACTCATTACAGTGCCGGCTTGACAGCTACAACAACAACTTATGAAGTTTGATTTGGGATCGATAAAATAACCGCTAAAACCTTGCTCATCACTTTCTCCAATCGGCATTTTGAATAGTTTCCAAGGTAGAAGCAGTTTCAAGCACAGACTTTTTGAAGGGAATTGGCTTCCAGTTGAACAAACTACGTGTTTCGGAATTATCGCAACTCAGGTTCATTCCTAGCATGCCAACCGCTCCTGCAGCTTCACGGTTAAACCACGCTGTTAAGCGCAATAAGAAGCTAGGTGCTACACGTGTACTAGGCCCCTTGTAACCTTCTTCTTTTAGAATCTGCGCAGCACTTAGCATTCCGTTAGGTTCTGCGCTGGCTGCAATCACTCTTTTGCCGGCGGCGTCGGGTAGTGTCAGGGCCTGCACGTGCAATTTAGCAACGTCGCGCACGTCCACCATTGGGAAGGCGGTATCTAGTACCATTGGTAAATCCCCATGCAGCATTTTATTCATCATTGACATGGATTCACCTGTAATACGGTGGCCCAACGGCGGGCCTAATACCCCACCTGGGGCGATGACGACGAGCTCTATTGGCTTCTCACCACCTTGGTTGTCGATGAATTCCCATGCAGCATTTTCCGCCAGAGTTTTGCTTTTGGTGTAGGTGCTAATATTTACGGCGTTTACCTCGGTCCAATTCTTTGAGGTAAATTTGCCGGTCTTCAAGCTGCCCATCATTGCCATTATTGAGCTGGTAAGAACAACGCGTTTTGCACCCGCCTTCTTCGCGGCACGCATTACTCGCAAGGTACCATCAACTGCTGGAGCAATCATTTCCTGTGGATTCTTCGGGTTCGCAGCGAAAAAGGGTGAGGCCACATGCATAATAAAATCACAGCCCTTAGCCGCTAAATTCCAACCTTGGTCAGCCGTAAGATCAAGTTCAACAAATGTTAGATTTCTGGTGTTGACGGAAACCGAATTAAGTGTTTCGCGTACTTCTTGAGCCTTGGCCTGGTTGCGCACGGTACCCCGGACGGTATGGCCCAATTCCAGTAGTTCCTTAGCACAGTACAAGCCAACATAGCCTGAAATACCCGTTAAAAGTACAGTTTTAGTCATATTTATTACTTTTCCTATTTACAATTTATCTCAGGCGATTTCGAACAAAGCCGCAGCCCCCATGCCACCGCCAACACACATGGAGGTAACCACGTATTTTACGCCACGACGCTTCCCTTCAAGCAGGGCATGCCCAACCTGTCTCGCACCTGTCATACCGTAGGGGTGGCCAATCGATATTGCGCCGCCGTTCACATTGTAGATTTCGGGATCAATCCCAAGATGGTCGCGGCAATAGAGAACCTGACAGGCAAAGGCTTCGTTAAGTTCCCAAAGGCCGATGTCGTCAATGCAAAGATCTGCATTCTTCAGAAGCTTTGGAATGGCAAAGATCGGGCCAACCCCCATCTCTTCCGGTGCGTTTCCGGCAACTGCCATACCGCGATAGATACCTAGCGGTGTGAGGCCCTGTTGCTCAGCCATTTTGCTTTCCATGAGCACACAAGCCGAGGCTCCGTCAGAAAGCTGGCTTGCGTTTCCGGCAGTGATCACACCGCCTTCGACAACCGGGTTCAATGCCCCAAGTGTTTCAGCCGTCGTGCCAGGCCGGTTGCCTTCGTCTTTTGACAAGGTCACCTCTTCCAGGGTTTCCTCTCCGGTTTCGCGGTTTTTGACCCGTTTGATCGCAGTGATCGCAACGAGCTCTTCATCAAAGGCGCCAGCGGCCTGAGCCCGGGCCGTCCGACCTTGGGAAAGTGCTGCATATTCATCCTGGGCGTCACGACTGATCTTATAGGTCCGCGCAACATTTTCCGCCGTCATCAGCATCGGCATATAGGCATGCTCAGATTGGGCGATAACGTTTGGATCTTTCTCATCGCCCGCCCATTTCAGATAGGCATTCTGCAGGGCAGAAATATTTTCCTGCCCGCCAGCAACGGCGACGTTCTGACCATCCACGATGATCTGCTTAGCCGCCGTCGCAATGGCCATCAACCCGGAGGAGCATTGCCGGTCGATCGTCTGTCCCGCTGCCGTATTGGGAAGGCCAGCAGCAAGCGCAGACAACCGGGCGACATTCATGCCTGCTGTCCCCGCCGTAAGAACCGATCCGATGACGACATCTTCGATCAAACCAGGGTCCACACCTGCACGTTTAACCGCGTGCTCAATGGCGTGCCCCATCATGGTTGGGGATTTGATGTTGTTCAGCGCACCCTTGAAGGCAACCCCAATAGGGGTTCGTGCTGTTGAGACGATAACGGCTTCTCTCATGTTTTTTCCTTTTTGCCATTAAAATACGCGGTAAGTGTCACGCCCGAGGTTGCGAGTTCTTCCAGCAAAGGCGCAGGCGTGAACCACATCTCACCATAGGCACCTAGCGACTGCCGATAGTGGGTCATGCGTTCCAAAATCTGACTTAATCCAATCTCGTCAGCATAGTGCATTGGGCCGCCGCGCCAGTTTGGGAAGCCATAGCCATTGACCCAGATCAGGTCGCAATCACCTGGGCGCGTTGCAATTTCCTCTCCAAGGATCAATAAGCCCTCGTTGATCAGGGGGAACAGACAACGCTCAAGGATTTCCTGATCACTGATTTCCCTGCGCTTCACGCCATGCAAGTCCGCCAAATGGGCACTGATTTGAACAATCTCTGGGTCTTCGACCCGTGTCCGCCCCTCGTAGACATAGCTTCCTCGCCCGGTTTTCTGACCCAGTCGGCCTAGTTCAAACAACTTGTCCTGCACAGCCTGGTATGTCGGGTCATGAGCGATTTCACTACGCCGTTCCAGACGCACGCGGGCGCCCACATCGACCCCAGCCAGATCTGCCATCGCGTGAATACCCATGGCCATGCCAAAGGTCTCAAGGACATCATCCACCTGTTTTGGCGTCGCCCCCTCTAGAAGCAGACGGGATCCTTCGCGGAAGTATGGTTCCAGCATCCGGTTTCCAACAAAGCCGTAGCACACGCCAACCGTGACAGAGAGCTTTCGGATCTTCTTTGCGACCGTGATTGCCGTTGCAATGACATCCGGAGCGGTCTTGGCGCCCCGCACCACCTCCAGCAAGCGCATGACGTTGGCCGGGCTAAAGAAATGGAGGCCAATCACATCCTCCGGACGTGACGTGACTGCGGCGATTTCATCAAGATCCAATGTCGATGTGTTTGAGGCCAGTATCGCGCCAGGTTTAGCGTGCCGGTCTAACGCTTCGAAAATCTGGCGTTTGACATTCATGCTTTCAAACGCCGCTTCAATGATCAGGTCGGCCTCTACAAGGTCGCCGTAGCTGAGCGTCCCGGTGGCGTTGGCGGCGATTGTCTCTGCCCGATCGAAACTGAGCCGCCCTTTTTGAGCCGCACGCTGGAAATGCTCCCGGACCTTTTCCAGCCCCTGCTCCAGCGCGCCTTGCGTCGTTTCAAGAAGCGTGACCGGATACCCCGCCTGCAGAAAGGCGATGGCAATGCCGCGTCCCATTGTTCCGGCACCAATCACGGCGACCGATTTAATATCACGTGGTTGGTCCGCACGGGTAACGCCCGGAACCTTGTTGCATTCACGCTCCGCAAAGAACAGATGCCGCCCGGCGCGTGATTGAGGTGTGTCGAGCAGTTCAGCGAAACCTGCCTTCTCTTGTGCCAATCCCTCGGCCAACGGCAATTCGCATGCGGCCTCGATGGATGCCAAGCATCGTTCAGGGGCAACAAGATTTTTAGACTTGAGCACTATCTTGTCTCGTACACCCGCGAGATAACCCTTCGGATCAGGATGTATGACCGCCATATCCGCGCAACTGCGTTTCGAACCGCTTTCATGACTAACTCGGCTGGCAAAGTCCAAAACATGCTTGTAAAAATCTGGGTCATTCTCAAACAACGCATCAACCAGCCCACAAGACGAGGCGTATTTACCTTTCACGGGATCTCCCAAAAGGATCATCTCCGAGGCCACTTCCAGCCCAACTATCCGAGGTAGTCTTTGTGTGCCCCCCGCACCTGGAAGCAGCCCTAGCTTGATTTCGGGTAGCCCCATCAATGCATCCGGCGTGGCTACACGGTAATCACACGCAAGTGCGATTTCTAGCGCACCGCCCATCGCGGGACCTGCTATCGCGGCGATAATTGGTTTCTTGCTGGTCTCAATCGTTACACACAGGTCTGGCAGATCGGGCTTTTCCCACAAGCGCTCAGTTTGGAACTCTACAATATCAGCTCCTCCGCAAAAGAGTGGCAGATTTGACGTAATAACAATAGCTTTTACATGATCATCACCATCCGCACTTTGTAAGTGTTCAGTTAGTGTTCTACGCATGGTTAAATCGAGTGCATTGACCGGCTTTGACGTCATTGTTATTGTCGCAATGCCATCAACAATTTGGTAATGAGTTATAGCTGTATTTTCGCTCATATCAGTCAGCCCTCACGCGTGCTGCAGTTTTATCAGCAAAGGCTATTAACCTATCATTTGCTTCTGGTTGTGTATTGACCACTCCAGCGACAAAAGCTTCCATATAGGATGCATCAAGAGCAGACATGTTTCGCGTATGAGAAATCGTTGAGCAGATTGCGAAGTTTGAAAGTGAGGGTATTTTTGTAGCGGCTTTTGCAATTTTGATTGCTTTGGTATCGCTATTATTCTCGACAAGGTACTGGCAAAGACCGACCCTTAACGCTTCATTGGCTTTATAGGTGCGCCCTGTCAGCATCATGTCAATCATGCGTGCCCGGCCAATAAGATCGGAAACCCGAATGGTTGCCCCACCGCCTGTAAATAGGCCACGCTGCCCTTCTGGCAAGGCAAAATATGTAGTTTGGTCAGCCACTCGAATATGCGCGGCCGAAGCCAATTCAAGGCCACCACCAACGGTCGCACCTTTCAATGCTGCAATGACAGGTATCCCGCCATATTCAATCTTGTTGAATGCTTCATGCCAACGAAGGCATATTTGCATAAATTCTGAAGCAGAGCGTTGCTCTTTTTGGTGTTCAATCAAATCTAGACCTGCAGAGAAATGCTCTCCTTCTGCTCGTAACACAACAGCCTTGAAGCCAAGATTGGGAAGTTCTGAAAAAAATGAAATCAGTTCTTCTATAGTTTCGATATTAAGTGCATTCCGCTTTTGTGCCCGATTGAGGCTAATAATAGCGATATTTGTGTCTGCTTCGACAATTATATTCTTAAACTTAAATACTGGTAGCTGCATCTGCATATCTGACACTTTCTTGTGTAAAATTGGTTGTATTATTGATCAAAACATCAATTGTTTTGCTCTTTGGCAAGATCTTGTTCGACTTCTATCCAGTCGTCGAAATGGATAACATTGCAGGGTGAATTCACGTTCTCAAGCCATACAAAGATTGAGATGAAAGGCTGGTCATAGACGCGGGTAGCGTGGGGATCGCCCGCTTTATTCCAAATAAGTGATCCAGCCGAATAATCCTGCCAATCGCGGGTACCAAAACGCCAACCAGATCTCTCGGACAGGTTCAGATAAAGTTCTGGTGCATCATGATTATGATCCCGATACAATGTTCGTGGACCCAGCATAAAAATACCAAGGCTGAAATCGGGATGATGGAACCCACATGCGTTGGTGCCGATCAGCAAAGTATGCAGGTTGCACTTTGTGTATCCCTCTCCCAAATCGGTACCGGGTGGATAAAATTGGGCGTTATCTTCACGCCAGACCAGATCATCTTTGGCCGCTTTCAAACAACCTGCGATTTCGCACAATTCAGGGGCGACTATCCCGGCGATGGCGTTATTCAGAACCTCATCATGCCGGGTTCCTTTGGGAGGTAAGTCAATGATTCTCTCCTCAGACAGGTCCATGGATGCCAGCTTGTCCAACGTTAGATCAACGCCACGCGTGGCAGCTCTGTGAGCCTGCAGATAGGTGACAATGGATTGTATAAGCGCCTGAATACGGCATTGCTTGTCTGTCATGATTTTAAATCCGAGCGCGTTGAAATATCTTTCCGCATGAGTTTCTTGTCGAGCTTGCCGACGCTGGTTTTAGGTAGGCAGTCGACAAAGATTATCTCGTCTGGAACTGCCCATTTTGAGATCTCGCCTGCGTCAACACGCGACTGGATTTCTTCCATCATATTCAAGCGCACAAGGTTCGGGTTGGAATCTTTTGCAGCTTGAGCAACCAAGACTGGCCTTTCGCCCCATTTCGCGTGCGGCAGCCCGATCGCGGCGACTTCCTCAACGCCGCTACAAGAAGATGCTATGTTTTCCAGTGCCAGTGAAGAAATCCATTCGCCGCCGGTCTTGATTACATCTTTGAGGCGGTCCGTAATCTGCAACGATCCATTCTCGCGGATATACCCAACATCCCCGGTATGCAGATACCCACCATCCCAAAGTTCATCTGAGGCTTCCGCGTTGTCCAGATAACCTTGTGTCAACCAGGGAGCTCGAGCAACAACCTCGCCTGTTGTTTTACCGTCATGCGGAACGTCTTTCATATCCTGAGTCACAACACGAAGGTCGACAAGCGGGCCGGGAAAGCCGGTTTGCGCCCGCACCTCTTGATCGTCGCTGGACAAATTGGCCACTGTCAAAAACGGACAGGTTTCCGACATCCCATATGCCGCATGCAAGGATATACCTGTTGCCGCAGCGCGGTCCTGTAATCCGCGCGGCAAAGCTGCCCCGCCAATGATAACCTTCCATTTACTAAGGTTAATTTGTGTGCAGTTCGGATGGTCGAGCACCATTGATAGAACTGTGGGCACGCAATGGGAAAAGGTGACGCCTTCGGCTGCAATCAGTCCTAAGATTGTGGCAGGGTCATATCGGCCGGGATAGACCTGACGCAGCCCCAGCATCGTTACTGCATATGGAAATCCCCAGCCGTGGACGTGAAACAATGGCGTCAGCGGCATGTAGACGTCGCCACGATGAAATCCTGCATTCCCAGGCCACGCGCCGAAGCCGGCGATCAAGCCCAATGTGTGAAGGACCAACTGTCGATGTGAATAGCTCACCCCTTTGGGTTTGCCGGTGGTCCCAGTCGTATAGAACAGCGTTGCGGTTTGGTTTTCATCGAAGTCCGGAAAGTCAAAGCTATCTGAGGCTCCGCCTATCCACCTTTCATACCCTTCACCGTTACCAATCGTTAAGATGATGATGTCTCGATTGAAGCCCGATTTGATATCATCAATTAGCGTCATAAAATCTTGGTGCACGATGATTAGGTCCGACTGGCTATGGTTGATCGTATAGAGAACTTGGGCAGGAGATAGACGGATGTTTATTGTGAAGAGGGTTGCGCCCATCATCGGGATAGCAAAAAAACACTCAAGATAGCGGTGTGTATCCCAATCCATGACACCAACGCGCATGCCCTCAAGTATCCCTTCAGTCTTTAGAGAATTGGCAAGTTGGCACACACGTTTGCCCAAATCAGCATAGCTTAGCCGCATATCGGTACCGCTGACGATCTCTTGGCAGACCGACGCAATGTTCGATTTAGTCAACAAATGTTTGATCAGCAACGGATAGCCATATGCATTTAGCGAAAGTGAACCAGGTGGCATGAAGGTGAAATCCTTGTTCTTGTTACCTTTCCAATATGGCATTTCTCACTAGGTTGAAGAATTGAAAAAAATTTTTTATCATAAAGAAATTCTAACCAATCATAACACTCCGTTTATTGCATTTCCCTGCCAAAAAGGCTATAAAATCATAAAACCTCGCTTCGTTAACGCGCGTCATCGGATAACTTTACTAAAGGGTAAATAGAGTATTTTTCATCAAGGAGATGCAGTTATGACCACCCACATGCCCACGCTGGTTTCAATGCGCGCTTTTGAGGCGGTGGCGCGTCTCAAGAGTTTCCGAAAAGCCGCTGACGAGATTTGTGTGACCCATGCAGCAGTTAGCCACCAGATCAAGGCATTGGAAACATTTATCGGTGTTAAACTACTGGAACGCACAAGCCGATCGGTCGAGCTAACACCGGCTGGCGAGCAGTATTACCCGCCAGTTCGCGAACACATTCAGGGCATTATCAAAGCCACGCGGCGTATCCAGTCACCTGAGGAACCAGACGTATTGCTTATTCAGTCCTACGCAAGTTTCAACACAATGTGGCTCCAGCCCAGATTGGCTGATTTTCTTCAGGATAATCCGAACACACGCGTGCGGATAGTCTCTACCTTTGAAGACGGTGATTATGATATGCACCGTTTCGATGTGGGGGTGTTCAATGCACCACCATTTGACAAACGGTTTCACTATAGTCCCTTGTTCGAAACCGATATCTTCCCAGTATGTGCTCCGGAGGCCCTTAACACCGCAAGCGAAGGAATGCTGCTCGAAGAGCTAAGAAATTTCTTGTTATTGAGTGTCCCAGGCACATGGAATGAGCCGGATGACTGGGACTGTTGGTTGGATAAGGCAGGCTTAGATCGTAAAACCATGAAATTTGGTTCAATCTTTGATAACTACCCTCTTGTCCGCGAAGCCGTTTTGAATAACCACGGAATAAGCATCTCAAGGGCGCCGTTTTGCTCGCGTGATCTTGAAAGGGGTCGGTTGACCAAACCGTTTGATATTTCGGTGCCAGAGCCAGGCCGCTGGTATTTGGCGACACAAAAAGAACGTGTACCAAACCAAAAGCTCGAAACGTTTGTTGACTGGCTTTACGAACAGGTCGAGGCCGAGCCAACCATGCGGTTCTTCCGGTCCTGATCTGTTAAATTCCAACTATGCCTGTTAGCGCGTTCCGGATCAACGCCGACCTTCTTGGGGTGTTTTCCAGCCACTCATTTCGTGTGCATGCGCTTCTTAGTTTCACGCACACGTTGCGTCGCCTCAGGGCTGCCATCGTGAAAGCTGCCAAACCAGTTATCCCAAGGCATTTCTGGGCCGCCATAATTGCACTCGAAGTAGCGGTGATGAAGTTGGTGGTGAAAAGATCCAATTTTTAAGTGCGCTCTTTCTCCAAGTACCAGATCCTCAAAGCCAGCGTGCGACGTAGCTGTAGAGAGGACCAGCCAATATCCCATGAAAATAAAATGGATTGGATGCGCTGGTATAACCAGGAAGATCAACAGCAAGCTCATGTAGAAGAAATGCTCGATCGGATGCATGGAAAAGCCTGACCATGGAGCGACCGAAACACTTCGATGATGGACTGAATGCACACGTTTATAAAAAAACGGAATGTGCAAACCACGATGTATCCAATAGAAGTGGAATGATTGGATTAATGGCAAAAACAAGAATAATGTAAAAAACCAGATAGGGTTGCTTTGCATTGTGATCATAGGTGCCCAGCCATTGGCATATCCTATCCACACAATGACATCATAAAAAGTCCAAATCGTGACACCCGACAGCAAGGCATAAGTAATGTTATCCCAGTATTGATCGTTCCAGAGGAAAATACGCGCATTCTTGGCAGGCCCACGTCGATCATACTTGAAATCGTCGCCTTGCCTTTTCCATCCGTAGAGCCACAAATGCAAACCTTGGGCAAAAATAATTATTAAAATCAGATTGCGTGCCCAAATCTGTAAAACCCATACCCAGCTTAGAGTCTGCATCTGCTCCAACGGTGGCAATAACCAAACCCAGGTAGCCCAGGCTATCAGGGCATAGATCGTATATTCAGTCATAGGTAACCAATTATTGGTTACCCATCGGAGAGCTGCCATTGGTTTTGGAGGCCAAGAGAAGAGTGGATTGACCGCAACAGGTAAATCCGGATGCCAGTTCCATTCCTTGCTGGTGCCTGCTTTCAGATGCTCATCTGTGTCGGACATGTGCGAAGCTCCTATTATCGGTTCATTCAGACCTTATTCATGTGAAGTTCAGAGGTTGAGTGCACGCCCATTCCCTTCACGATTGGACAGTTGTGATAAATAACTCTTTGTATCGGCACGCCCACTCTCGAAGAAGTGAAAAGATTTTTGGACCATGTAAAATCAGTAACCGCCGGCGGCCGTATTAAACCTGTCCCTATTATCGGAATGGTCCGTTTTTGCTTGAGCAGAACAGCGAGGTGCCTCTGACGCAATTCGAGTAAAAGATCCGCGCCATCTCGCAAGTTCTCTAATATGTCCTAATTGCGGTCCAATCAGATTACCTTTCGCACGTGATCTTAGGCGTTCTGCTTCGACCATCGTTCGGAAACTTCGGTTAACGGTAGAGGCAAGGCATATCGAGCTGCCTAGGTCCGATCAGTGCGCGTCAGGACTGTCGCGCACCGGCTTCAGATGCGACGCGAGGGACAAGAGCGCGAACCAGTTTGATCATATCCAGTGTGCCGACCGTCTGCTCCCCATCTTTGACGACATAGGCGTGTGTCGTATCTCCACCGGAACGCGCGATCATGCTTTCGAGCGTGTCGTTCACGTCCACTTCGCCATGGGCATCTTTTGGCACTTTGCCACCGTCCAGCGGGGTCATGATCGAGCGTGCCCGCAGAACCCGTGCGCGGTTGATGTCGCTCACGAAGTCTTCGATATAGGGATCATTAGGGTTAAGAAGGATATGCTGCGGCTCGCCCTGTTGTACAATAAAGCCGTCTTTCAGGATCACAAGGTGATCGGCCAGCTTCAGCGCCTCATCGAGATCATGCGTGATGAATATGATAGTCTTGTGTAGCTCTTTTTGTAGCTCGAGCAGCAAGTCCTGCATGTCTGTTCGGATCAGCGGATCAAGGGCCGAGAAAGCCTCGTCCATCAGCATAATCGGTGTATTTGCACTCAGCGCCCGGGCAATGCCCACCCGCTGCTGCATCCCACCAGAAAGCTGTGCCGGATAATAGTTCTCGAACCCGCTCAGACCCACGCGATCCAGCCATTTCGAAGCTTCACGGTCGCAGGTGTCCTCGTCCTCGCCACGGACCGACAGGGGCATGCCTGCGTTCTTCAGCACAGTCTTGTGCGGCAATAACGCGAAATTCTGGAACACCATCGACATCTTTTCCTGACGAGCATGACGCAGCCCGCCTTCAGACAGGCCCATAACGTCTTCACCCTGCACGATGATCTCGCCCGCAGTGGGTTCGATCAACCGGTTCAGGTGACGGATCAGCGTGGATTTGCCCGAGCCTGACAGACCCATGACAACCGTGATTTCGCCCGCCTGCATATCGACGTTGATGTTGTTGAGCCCCATCACGTGCCCGTGCTGCGCCAGCAATTCTTCCTTGCCCATACCTCCTTTAACATGCTGCAACACATCCTTGTCGCGGGCGCCAAAAATTTTATAGAGACCGGATAGGCTGACCATTGGTTGTGTCATCGAACAGGCTCCTTAGTGTTTGAATTGGGTCTTATCGACCCGTGCGAGAGCGGCCTTGGACACGCGGTCAAGGATCACTGCGAGCAGCACGATGCCGATGCCAGCGACGATGCCCACACCCAGTTCAAGGTTTCGGATACCTCGCAACACGTTCACTCCCAGACCGGGTGCTGACACCAAGGAGGCGATCACGACCATGGCAAGGCTCATCATGATGGTCTGATTTATTCCGGCCATGATATTTGGCAACGCCAAAGGAAGTTGCACCCGCAACAATTTCTGGCGGCCATTCATGCCAAAGGCATTGGCCGCCTCAATCACATCTCTGTCCACAAGCCGGATGCCCAAATCTGTCAGGCGGATCACCGGCACAATCGCGTAAAGGATGATCGCAATTCCATAAAGTTTGGATTCCGTGACAGAGAACAAAAAAATCAGAGGGATCAGGTACACAAAGGTCGGCAGAGTTTGCAGCAGATCGAGTAAGGGAACGACGCTTTTTTGCAACCTATCGGATTTCGACATGGCAATTCCAATGGGCACACCGAACAACACCGATATCGTCGTACATACAAAGATGATCGACAGTGTCTGCATCGCCACATCGTAGTGGTCGACGAGGGCCAATAGCATAATCGCGACGGCGACAAAGATCGTCACAGGACGTGATCGTGACGCATACCACGAAATCGCAACCAGAAACGGAACCATGATGAACCACGGCATCGCTTCAAACAGCCAAAGTGCGCTATCCAGCATCCAGCTTAATGGTTGTGTGATCGGGTCTAGGACAGTTTTTAGGACCGGTTTGGCTGCCAGAAATCCTTCTTCGATTCCGTTGGTTACATCGCGCGACTGCCATATGCGGTTGCAACTTTCATGCAAATTATCAAACGAAGGAATGGGAAAGAAAGGCCCAGACGCCTTTTCTCCTCCTGCTAGCGCCGCAAGGTCCGCCAGCGAAAGAGGCGCATTGTCATCTGACGTGCCACACCAGTCGTCCAAACCCAATGCGCTGAATAACTTATTATAGAAGGCCATTATCCCACTTTCCGATCTACTCCAATGCGTTAGGGGCATCGCTAAGGATGCCCCTGTCTGTGCAATTTACTTCAGCAATGCGGAAAGTTTGTCACGCGCCGCATCGTTAAGCCAGGCCCCCCACACATCCTTGTAGGTTGTTAGGAAATGCACTGCACCTTCGTCATAAGAAGCATCGTTATCTTCAACCCATGCCAGTGTTTTGCTCATTTGCGAGTTTGTAAAGGACAAGTTTGTCATGAGTGAACTGATCGCTTGGTTCTCTGCCATAAACTCTTTAGCCAAGACCGTCGCAACCAAACTACGCGGAAACCCACTCATGGCAGGCGTCTCGCATTCTGCAGTACTGTTGCAGGCCCATACATCTAGCTTGTGCTCACCCATTTCGACCAAAGTCATCGGATACTTACCTAGTACAGATGTCGGTCCCCAGTAAAAGCCGAACCACGGTTCCTTGTTCTCGTAGGCCGAAGCGATCGAGGCAGCAAGAGTTTCGCCAGAACCATGCACAAAGTTTTCAATGCCTGCATCAATCAGCCCGCCTGCCTTGAGCAAATTGGTACTGACATTCAGGCAGGTCCATCCCTCTGGGCAGTTGTGAAAGCGGTTTCCAACAAGCTCTGGATTAGCTGTAATACCCTCCAGTGTTGCTAGTTCTGGATGCTTCTCTACAAGGTAATTTGGAACAAAAAACCCTTCCACACCACCATCTGACAAAACTTCCGTCACAGGAATAATTGCGCCAGATTCAACTAAACCTTCATATGCTGGCGCACCATTTGTCCAGATTTCTGTTAGAATATCAGGCTCTCCAGTCTCGGATACGGATGCCAGCGCAGGGTTAGATGAAAGCGGCACGGTCGTAACTTCACATCCATAACCTTCCTCCATGAGGAACTTCGAAACCGCAGTAACAATTTGTGCAGATCCCCAATCACCTTGCATGATTGATACTTCACCACATTCGTTTGCCTGAGCCACTGATACCGTGATTGCCGCAGCAAATACACACCCGATTCCCGTTGAAATCTTGAACATTTTTTTCCTCCTTGTAATTGACGAAATAGAACCGGAGAAAATCTCCAAGCCATTCTTTGTCTTGTTTGTAGAGAAATTTGTAGTGACAGGCCAATAAGCAAACAACTGAAAAGAATTTTGAATCATGTACAATTGTTTACAGGTGGAGGGTCGAAGTCAGGCGACCTGCTTCCCCAAAACTCCCGCACTTTGATGGAGAGTTTGCGGGTTGGGATTTCATATTCCGGGGTGTCCATTTTGGGCAAACAAGCACTAGAAGAACTTGTCGCACGCTGATTTCAACCGCGCGCAAAAAACTTCAAATCACCTTGCGAACATGTTTGGAAGGAACATCACGACATCGGGAAACGCGACAAGCATGGCCACGATGAACAGATCCACGACGACAAACCAAAACACACCGCGGAAGACCTGCGTCAATGACGCAAGATTGCCGACCACACTTTTGATCACAAATACATTCATACCCATGGGTGGGGTAACCATACCGATCTCCAAGAGCTTCACCAACACCACACCGAACCACAACAGACTGAAACCCGTCTCATCTACCAGTGGTAGAACAACCGGCAGGGTTAGCAACATCGCGCCAATGGGTTCCAAAATGGTGCCAAGCGCGAGGTAAACAATCACGAGACCCAGGATCACGAGGACAGGCGAAGCACCTAGAGAAAGGATCGACGATGACAAAGCACCACCTATTCCAGACAGTGCCAAAAAACGTGTGAGAAGGCTGGCACCCACAGCAATTATCAGTAAAGCCGAAGTCGTCATGATGGTTTCGAGCACTGCCATTCGCAGGGCCTTGAAGCTCAACGTCTGGTAAACGGCGGCGACAATCGCAGATAACACCGCGCCTATGGCACCAGCTTCTGTAGGCGTAAATACCCCGCCGAACAGACCCGAAAAAACGCCAATCACGATCAGTAGAACTGGTGCAGTTTCGCCCAAAGCACGAAGCTTTTCTTGCGGCTTGGCGCTGGCCACGATTGGCGGAGCGAGGTTAGGATCCAGCTTTACTCTTACAAAGATCAGCAAGACATATGCAAACAGAGTGATCAGTCCCACAACCAGCCCTCCAAGGAATAACTGGCTAACGGGTTGGCGCGAAATGATGCCATACAGGATCATTAGTATGGATGGTGGAATGAGCGCACCGATTGTGCCTCCTGCCGCAACGGTTCCAGTCGCCAATTCGGGGTTGTAGCGATGGCGCATCATTTCTGGAACCGCAATTTTCCCCATAGCAGCGGAACAGGCCACCGACGAACCGGTTACCGCAGCGAAGCCTGCGCAACCGAATGTCGATGCGATTGCGAGCCCTCCAGGCAACCCAGACAGCCATAATTGTGCGGCATGGAACAACCCTTGGGTAAGACGTGTGTGGTAACAGATATAGCCCATCAACAGGAATGCCGGAATCGAACTCAGAACCCAGCTGTTTGCAAAACTATAGGGAACTATTCCAAGCGATCCCCAAGCAATGTTCCAATTGAACATTGACCACAAACCGCCAAACGATACGGCGATCAGCGCAATACCAATAGGAATTCGGATCAGGAGTAGGCCGACGAGAACCGCAATGAAGACGGCTGCAATCTGAAATTCAGACATCGCGATTGCTTCCTGCTAGATAGGGGTCTTCAATTTGTAAGACGCGCAGCCCACTGTCCCGGCCCATCACTGTAGCGATCATTTTCCATGCCGAAACAAGAGCCATCAGACCAAATCCAATTGGCAAATAGAAATAGCTTGGCCATGTAATTATCCGTCCGCTCGCTTCGATGGAATAAGCCCCAATCGAGTATTTCAATAAGGCCTCCTGACCCGTACGCACGGCAACCGTTGCGGCTACAATACTGGTAACCAGAAGCGCAAATACGGATAGAATTTTCTGCAGCCTTCCAGGAAGTTTTTCGACCAAAAGCTCAACAGAAATATGGTTGTCTTTGACTTCCAACGACCCCAATGGAAAAAAAGCCACTCCGATCATATAAAAGACGGAGACGTAAAGGATTGTGGCATCGATAGGCGTTTGAAAAATGAAACGCATCAACACATCCAGAAAAACATGGGTCACCATTAATACAACCAGTATACCGGCAATACCTGATGCTCCCTCAGTCATCCAAGAAATGGTTCTTCCAACAGCTTTCATAAGCTTCTACCCCAAAATAAAGATACAAAAGTTAAGGGGGGTCAACACGAATGCCCCCCCTTATCAATTCAGTTTGCGTATGTCGCAGGGTCGATTTTGGAAGACACTTGATC
>Ga0209195_1000582_pt1 | contig 27543 bp, 20 predicted proteins | sample COGITO_mtgs_1004_3_FD_184788 | JGI IMG/M metagenome (GOLD analysis project Ga0209195, IMG submission 184788) | Pelagic marine microbial communities from North Sea - COGITO_mtgs_100420 (SPAdes) (version 2) | ecosystem: Environmental > Aquatic > Marine > Epipelagic ...
CACGCGGTCGACCGGGATCGTCTCGCCGTGGGAGATCACCAGCTGGGCCACCGGCGCCACCACGCGGGGCGCAGCGGGCTGCCCCGGGATCCCCGGCAGCTCGCGCGCGAACTCGGCCTCGGACGAGGCGCCGGTCCTGGTGAGGCCGTCGTGGTCCGAGGGGTCGTCGTCCGCCGGTGGAGCGGGCGGCGGCGTGGGCGGCCCGGTCGGCGCGGGCACCTCGGTCTCCCCCGACAACGCGTCGGTCGGCGGGACGGGCTGGGCCCCGGTCGGGAGCGGGGGGAGTCCGGCCGGAGGGGGCCCCGGTGGAGCGGCCGGTGGAGCGGCTGGCGGCGGCGTTGACGGTACGGCGGGTGGAGCCGTCGGCGGCGCGGGCGCCCGTGGGGCCCAGGAGCCCGCCGTCTCGACCACCCCGGGGGGGTCGATCGGCTCGTCGAGGGGTCCGGCCTCCTCACGGGTGCCCATGTTGGCGGTGTCGGACTCGTCGTCGAGCGGCGACGCCTCCGCGTCCGCTACCACGGCGGGCTGGTCGACCCGCGAGACCCGCACCAGGCCGCCGACGATCGGGAGGTCCACGTCGTCGCCGTCCTCGGTCGACCCGTCGTCGACCACGACCAGGGCGAGGGACTCGACGTCGTCCAGGGTGCGCTCGACCCAGGTCAAGGCGTCCCGGCCGTCGATGCTCACCCGCTCGCCGTCGGCGGAGCCGGTCACCTGGACCGCCCCCCGGGCCAGCACCTTGGTCGGGCCGTCGCCGCCACTGATCAGGACGAACCCGGGAAGGGCGCCGAGGCCGGACTGGAGGAGGACGTCGAGCACCTCGTCGAAGCCGGCGCCGTCGTCGATGCGGGACCAGAGATCGGCGACGCGCGCCTTCTCGGAGCCGGGCAGCAACAGGGTCGTGGCGCTCCCGAAGACGGCGAACCAGGCGCCGGTGCGGTAGGACGAGGTCGGCATCACGGCAGCGCTCCCAACTTCTGCTCGAGACTCATGCGCTGGGCATCGGAGTCGTACGGTCGATCCGGGACCAATCCCACCACATCGACGACGACGGCTGTCGCGTTGTCGCGCCCACCGGCCGCGACGGCGGCGGCGACCACCCGGTCGGCGGCGTCGCGCGGGTCCGAGGTGCGACCCAGGATGTCGGCGATCTGGTCGTCGTCGATCATCCCGCTCACTCCGTCCGAGCAGAGCAGCAGTCGCTCGGCGCCGGCCAGTGGCAGGACGAAGAAGTCGGCGTCGGTGCTGCCGGACCCACCCAGGGCGCGGGTGATGATGTGGCGCTCGGGATGGATCGCGGCGTCGGCGAGGGAGATGGTTCCGGCGTCGACGAGCTCCTGGACGACGCTGTGGTCGACGCTCACCTGCTCCAGCACGGTGTCGTTGTAGCGGTAGATGCGCGAGTCACCGAGGTTGGCCAGCAGCCACATCGGCTCCGTCGGTCCTCCGACGTCCCCGTGGGTCTGCTCGACGACCAGAGCCACGACGGCGGTGGTGCCGGCGGCGAAGTCCTGCGCACCGGCGGCGCGCTGCCCGGCGTCGTACTCGGCGATCCGGGCCTGGCTCGAGCGCAGCGTGGCGGCGATCGCCTCGGGACCCCGGAGCGCGTCGTAGCCGGACTCGGCGAGGGCGCTGAACTCCTCGACCACGATCCGACTCGCGACGTCGCCGCGGTCGTGCCCGCCCATGCCGTCGGCGACCACGAACACCGGTGGGGCGACGAGGAAGGCGTCCTCGTTGATCTCCCGCACCAGTCCCACGTCGCTGGCGGCGCCGTGGTGCAGCTCGACGTCGGTCATGGTCGCATCCTCGGGAGGCTGGAGCAGACCGATAGTTTGGAAGGGATGGCAACCACGAGATCCGCGGGCCCTGACGGCACTGGCAGTGCCGGCGACAAGGGCGACAAGGGGCCGGGACATCGCTCCCTGGCCGACCAGCTGCGCGGCTGGTCCGACGATCGCCTGGGCCGGCTGCTCGCCGCGCGTCCCGATCTGGTCACTCCCGCCCCTCACGACTTCGGCCAACTGGCGTCACGAGCCGCCGTGCGCGCCTCGCTGTCCCGAGCCCTCGACGCGCTGACGCGCCTCGAGCTCTCGGTCCTTGATGCCCTCGTCGTGGCAGGTCAAACCCCCCGTGAGGACGTAGTGCGCATCGTGCACGCTGCGCCCGACGCCGTCGAGACCGCCCTGGACCTGCTCATCGACCGGGGCCTGGTCTGGTCGTCGGTGGGTGGGTGGCGGGCGGTCACCGGGGTGGCCGACGCCCTCGGCACCGGACCGGGCAGCAGCGGTCTGCGAGCCCGCTCGTCCGACGCGTCCGACCCCGCCCTGATCGAGGCCGCCCTGGCGGAGGTCACGCCCGGAGCCCGCGCCCTGCTCGAGCACGTGGTCGACCACGGCGGGGAGGGCACGACCGGGTCGGCTCGGCTGACGGTGCTGCCCGCCGACGCGGCGACCCCGGCCGAGGAGCTGATCTCGCGCCGACTCCTCGTGCCGCGCGTGGGGGGCACCGTCGTCCACGCGCCCGGCGAGGTCGGCCTGGCCGTGCGCGGCGGACGCACCACGGTGGAGCCGATCGACGACCTCCCCACCATCGCCGTCGCCGAACGCTCCCCCGAGCTCGTCGACCGGGCCGGGGCCGGCGCAGCGTTCGAGGCCGTACGGCGCGTCGAGCTGCTCCTCGACCACTGGGGCACCCAGCCGCCCACGATGCTGCGCAGCGGCGGGTTGGGAGTGCGCGACCTCAAGCTCGCCGCAGCCTTGCTCCACCTCGACGAGACCACGACGGCGCTCGTGGTCGAGACCGCCCACACCGCCGGGCTGCTCGGGACGGTCGCCAACGCCGACGGCAACGCCGTGTGGGTGCCTTCCGACGCCTTCGACGCGTGGGTCGCCCAGCCACCGGCGGAGCGCTGGGCCGTCCTGGTGCGGGCATGGCTCGACAGCGCCCGCCTGCCGGCGCTCGTCGGCACCCGAGACCCGGCCGGCAAGACGTGGAACGCCTTGGCTCCCGAGCTCGCCTCGCACGCGGTGGCCGAGGCGCGCCGCGCCACCCTGCTCGCCCTCGCCGAGCTCCCCCCGGGCGCGGCCCTGGCCGCCGGCACCGGCCTGCCGTCGCTGCTGGACCGGGTCTCCTGGGATCGTCCGCGCCGACCACGCTCCCGCGGCGACTACGTCCAGTGGACCCTCACCGAGGCCGCGGCGCTCGGGGTCACCGGGCTCGGCGCCGTGGCGTCGTACACGCGAGCCCTGCTCGGCGACGACAATCCGACCGGGCTCGCCGAGCTGATGCCCGAGCCGGTCGACCACGTGCTCATCCAGGCCGACCTGACCGCCGTGGCGCCCGGCCCGCTCGAGTCGTCGCTCGCGCGCTCGCTGCAGCTCGTCGCCGACGTCGAGTCGCGCGGCGGCGCCACGACGTACCGGTTCACACCCGCTTCCGTACGCCGCGCCCTCGACGTCGGCTGGACGGCTGCGGAGGTGCACGGGTTCCTCGAGCAGGTCTCCCGCACCCCGGTCCCCCAGCCGCTGACCTACCTGGTGGACGACACCGTGCGCACGTTCGGGGCGATCCGGGTCGGCCACGCCGAGGCCTTCCTTCGCGCCGACGACGAGTCCGCGCTCACCGAGCTGCTCCACCACCCGAAGGCCTCCGCACTGGGCCTGCGCCGGATCGCTCCTACGGTCATCATCAGCACCACACCCATCGACGTGCTGCTGCCCCGCCTGCGCGACCTCGGCGCCGCCCCCGTGCTCGAGTCGACCGACGGCTCGGTGCAGGTCTCGCGTCCCGACGTCCTGCGCGCCCGGCCGCCCCGCGAGCGCCGACCGTCGGTGCGCTCGACGCGCGAGTCGGCGCGGATCGCCTCCGTGGTGACCGCGATCCGGGCCGGCGACCGGGCCTCCTCCGCACGGCCCGCCGCCACCGCCACACCGTTGACCCCCTCGGGCGCCCTGGCTGCCCTGCGGGAGGCGATCGAGGCCGAGTCGACCGTGCTGATCGGCTACGTCGACAACCAGGGCGTCTCCTCCGAGCGCGTGATCGACCCGATCTCCATCGAAGGTGGCTCCCTGACCGCCCACGACCACCGCGCCGACGACGTGCGCGCCTTCGCCGTGCACCGGATCACGACCGTGCGGCCCCTCGGGGCCGAGTAGCCCGGCGTCCGTAGACTCGTCAGGTGAACGACGGCCCCCTCATCGTCCAGTCCGACAAGACCCTCCTGCTCGAGATCGACCACGAGCGCGCGCAGGACTGCCGCAAGGCGATCGCGCCCTTCGCCGAGCTCGAGCGCTCGCCGGAGCACGTCCACACCTACCGACTGACGCCGCTCGGCCTGTGGAACGCGCGCGCCGCCGGCCACGACGCCGAGATGGTCGTCGACACTCTGCTGACCTACAGCCGCTACGCCGTCCCCCACTCGCTGCTGGTCGACGTCGCCGAGACCATGGCCCGCTACGGCCGGCTGCGCCTCGAGAAGCACCCCGTGCACGGCCTGGTCATGGCGAGCACCGACCGCCCGGTGCTCGAGGAGGTGCTGCGCGCCAAGAAGGTCCAGGGCATGATCGGCGCCCGCCTCGATGACGACACCGTCGCGGTGCACGCCTCCGAGCGCGGCAACCTCAAGCAGGCGCTGCTCAAGCTCGGCTGGCCGGCGGAGGACTTCGCCGGGTACGTCGACGGTGAGGCCCACCCGATCGACCTCGACGAGTCCGACTGGTCGCTGCGCGACTACCAGCGCGACGCGGCCGACTCGTTCTGGCACGGCGGCTCCGGGGTCGTGGTGCTCCCGTGCGGTGCGGGGAAGACGATGGTCGGCGCCGCCGCGATGGCGCAGGCCCGAGCGACCACGCTGATCCTGGTCACCAACACCGTGAGCGCGCGGCAGTGGAAGGACGAGCTGATCAAGCGCACCACGCTGACCGAGGACGAGATCGGCGAGTACTCCGGCACCGTCAAGGAGATCCGGCCCGTCACGATCGCGACGTACCAGGTCATGACGACACGTCGCAAGGGCGTCTACAGCCACCTCGAGCTGCTCGACGCACGCGACTGGGGTCTCGTCGTCTACGACGAGGTCCACCTGCTGCCGGCGCCGATCTTCCGGATGACCGCCAACCTCCAGGCCCGCCGCCGGATCGGCCTGACCGCCACACTCGTGCGCGAGGACGGCCGCGAGGGCGACGTCTTCTCGCTGATCGGGCCCAAGCGGTACGACGCCCCCTGGAAGGACATCGAGAGCCAGGGCTGGATCGCGCCCGCCGACTGCGTCGAGGTCCGCGTGAGCCTGCCGACCGACGAGCGCATCGTCTACGCGACCTCCGAGCCGGAGGAGCGCTACCGGCTCGCGTCCTGCACGCACCAGAAGGTGCAGGTCGTGCGTGACCTCGTCGCCCAGCACGCGGGCCAACCCACGCTGGTGATCGGGCAGTACATCGACCAGCTCGACGAGCTGGCCGACAAGCTGGACGCCCCGGTGATCAAGGGTGAGACCCCGGTCAAGGAGCGCCAGCGACTCTTCGAGGCCTTCCGCACCGGCGAGATCGGGATGCTGGTGGTCTCCAAGGTCGCCAACTTCTCCATCGACCTCCCCTCGGCCGAGGTCGCGATCCAGGTCTCCGGCTCGTTCGGCTCCCGTCAGGAGGAGGCCCAGCGCCTCGGCCGGCTGCTGCGCCCGAAGGCCGACGGCAAGTCCGCGCACTTCTACACCGTCGTCTCGCGCGACACCGTCGACGCCGACTTCGCCCAGAACCGCCAGCGCTTCCTCGCCGAGCAGGGCTACGCCTACCGGATCATCGACGCCGAGGACTTGCAGGTCTGAGGCGTGGAATGGCCGGTCTCGGAGTGCATCTATCCCCGCGAGGGCAGGGAACACGAATAGCCTCGACAGCCGCAGTCTGGGCTACAGGGCTCATCCCAGCGAGCGCCAGGAGTCACACTCCGTGAAGTGTAGCCCAGAGTGGGCGAGCGCCTGATAGTCTCTGTGAGATGCGCGCAGCCCATGAGCTCTCGACGGATCAACGAGGCGCGCACGTATTCGTGGATGAAAGCAAGGCGCGAGCCTTCATCCTCGTTGCGACGTACGTCGCCGCTCAAGACCTGAAGGTCGTCCGCAAAGCCCTCACGGCCTTGCTGTTACCGGGCGAACGACGGCTGCACTTCACTCACGAAAGCGCGCCACGTCGCAAGATGCTGATGAGTCGCATCGCTGAACTCCCGGTGACGGCGCGCATCTACGTGGCACACAGTGCAAGCGACGTCGTGGACCGCAGGGTCACTCTGACGGAGGCAACAGTGGAAGCGATCGCGCGTCACGCATCGCGGCTCACCATCGAACGGGACTCCACTGCCGTCACCAGCGACCGGCGCATCATTGCGGATCTTGTCCGGTCCGCCGAAGCACCTATGTCCTATGTTCACCTGGAAGCCAAGGACGACCCATGCCTGTGGATCAGCGATGCCGTCGCTTGGTGCCATCAGCGGGGAGGCCCCTGGCACGAGCGCTACCTGCCCCTTGTGGTGTCGCAGCCAGCCGTGAAATGACGCGGACCCGGCGGGTTCACCGTCCGGAGAACTGCCGGGCCAACTTCGCGGGACTATTGTCCTTTGCGGTGACAACTGTAGCCCTGTCCCGCGGGGAGAGCAATCGGCCAGCCGGACTAGACAGGTCGGGGCAGTCTGTCGGTGCGGGGATCTAGGTTCGCCGCATGGTTACTCCGCCATCCACTCATAGGCTCAGCCCCGCGGCTCACAGCGTCTGGGCGAAGACGTCTGACTACGACGCGACAGCGTCGATGTCGCTCGTGCAGCACCTTCGGGACGCGGCTGATGTGGCGGCGTTGGTGTGGGAGTGGTTGCCGGCGCAGGTGCGCGAGGCGATCGAGTCGAACTTGCCGGTGGGGGCGCAGGACGGTCGGGCGCTGCTTGTCTGGCTGGCTGGTGTTCACGACATCGGCAAGGCGACTCCCCCCTTCGCCTCCAAGGTTCCGCACCTCGCAGACGTGATGCGTAGCCATCGGTTGACGCCGCCGCGGGTGACAACCGAGTTCAGACATGCCCCACACGGGCTCACCGGCCACCTCATCCTCAACCGGTGGATGCGGGAGCAGTACGGCGCGAAGCCGCGGACAGCACGGACGTATTCGGTCGTGGTCGGGGGGCATCACGGGGTACCTCCCACGGCAAACCAGCTCAATTGGATGACCGACCACGACGACCTGCTCGGCGATGACGCATGGGGGTCCGTGCAGCGGGAGATTCTCGACGCAATGGCCTCCCGCTCCGGCGCCGACCACTATCTACCGACATGGGCGCAGCACCCGATCCCGCTGACTAGTCAGGCGCTGCTCACAGGAGCAGTGATCGTGGCCGACTGGATGGCCAGCAACATCGAGCTGTTCCCCTTCGGCGCGCCGGACCGCGATCGCGTGACCCAGGCCTGGGAGCAACTCCGACTGTCCCCGGGCTGGCGTCCGCAGTCCGTGCCGCAGGACCCCAGAGATCACCTAGCGCGACGCTTTCCGGGCCTCGGAGTGCCTCGTCCTGTGCAAGCGCTCGCGGTCGAGACGGCGTACAACGTCTCGGGCCCCTCGTTGATGATCATCGAGTCCGGCATGGGCAGTGGCAAGACCGAGGCTGCGCTGCTCGCTGCCGAAGTGCTCGCAAGGAAGTCCGGCGCCGAGGGACTCTTCTTCGGATTGCCCACCATGGCCACCAGCGACGGCATGTTCTCGCGGGTCCTCAGCTGGATCGGCAACCTCGACGGCGACGGCTTCGCGTCCACGTTCCTGGCTCACGGAAAGTCAGGGCTCAACGACGACTACCGCGGCCTCTTCGGCGGTCGGTTGGCCCGGGTCTTCGACGACGGGAGACCGCACGTACAGGCAGAGGTTCAGAGCTGGCTGACGGGTCGTAAGAAGGGGATCCTCGCCAACATGGTGGTCGGGACCGTCGACCAGCTCCTGTTCGCAGCTCTGCAGTCCAAGCATGCCGCGCTCCGGCATCTCGGCCTTGCCGGGAAGGTGGTGATCGTCGATGAGGTCCACGCTGCCGATGACTTCATGCGGATGTATCTGTGCCGGGCCCTGGAGTGGCTCGCTGCGTACGGCGCCCCAGTCATCCTGCTCTCAGCCACCCTGCCATCGGCGCAACGCCAAGAACTCGTCGATGCCTACCGGTCTGGCCTAGGCCTCGATTCTGAGCCACTCCCTGTCGACACTTCCTATCCCTCGATCTCGACAGCGACAGAGACTGGACTCGTCGTGACCTCGCCCACGGCCGGCGATGTCGACAATCACGTCGAGCTGAAGTGGTTGGCGGACGACGATGAGGCGCTGCTCGAGCTACTCGTGGAGAGCCTGGTCGATGGCGGCTGCGCGGCGGTGATCCGCAATACCGTCCATCGTGCCCAGGAGACCGCCCGCTTCTTGCGTGCGCACCTCGGCGACGCCGTCACGCTGCATCACTCGCGGTTCCTGGCCACTCACCGAGCCAGCGACGAGCAGGCCCTGCGCTCTCAGTTCGGCCCAGACGGCGACCGCCCGCCTGGCCCACGAATCGTCGTAGGCACTCAGGTTCTCGAGCAGTCGCTCGATGTCGACTTCGACCTGCTCGTGACCGACCTCGCTCCCGTCGACCTCGTGTTACAACGAGTCGGACGGCTGCATCGTCATCCTCGTCAGCGACCCGCCCGGTTGCGCACCGCACAAGTGTTCGTCACCGGGATCCTCGAGTGGGCCGACGACGGCCCCGCCTTCGACCGAGGGGGTCGCGCGGTCTACGGCGAGAGCCGGCTGCTGAGGAGCGCTGGGGTGTTGCAGGACCACGGCGACCTGGCCCTCCCGTCGGACATCCGCGCTTTGGTCGAAGCCGGGTATCAGTCGCTGCCCGCGGTCCCGGAGGCGTGGGCGAGTCGCGCGAAGGCTGCGGACGAGCGGCTGGCCCGTTCCTTGGAGAGCGCCCGAGCTCGCGCCGACGACTTCCGCATCCGAGCGATCGACGACTCGGACGGCTCGCTGATCGGGTGGCTGGCGAACTCGTCGACCGAAGCGGAGGACGCCAAGTCACAGGGCTCGGCGCGAGTTCGTGACGGCGACGATTCAATCGAGGTGGTCATCGTTCAACGCGTGGGCGCCGAGGTCCGCTACGTCGATGACGGCAGTCCGTGGGCTGGCCACCACGTCGAGACCGCCTGGAGCCCGCACGAAGACCTCGCGCGCGCCCTGGCTGGATGCACGCTCCGGCTGCCCGGCTCACTGACCCGATCACCAAGGGACTTCGATCGCACCATCGCTGCCCTGGAGATCCAGGGACACGAAGGCTGGCAGCAGTCACCATGGCTAGCGGGCCAACTGGTTCTCCATCTCGACGAGCAATGGCAAACGACAGTGGGGGACGTCCGCCTCACCTACCTCCGCAGCGAGGGTCTCGTGGACGAGCGTCTGGAGTCAGCAACATGAACGCACGACCCTCTTTCGATCTGCTGCGGTCTCCGTGGATTCGCGTGCGCCGGTTGAGCGGGGAGTCCGACGAGTTGTCACTCATCGATGCCTTCGCGCAGGCCGAGTCCTGTTCGTCGTTAGCAGGTGAACTGCCGACGCAGGACTTCGCCGTGCTGCGCTTGATGATCGCCATCCTTCGCCGTTCCCACGCGAGCGCCCATGGAGTTGAAGACTGGGGCGACCTTTTCAACCTCGGCCGAGTCGATACCGCGGCTGTGGAGGCTTACCTCCAGCCGTACGCGGAGCGCTTCGACCTGCTGCATTGCACGACTCCCTTCTACCAAGTCGCCGGGCTCTCCACCGCCAAGGGCGCTATGTCCGAACTGTCCAAGCTGATCCCCGACGTGCCGGCCGGGCATGCCTACTTCACCACGCGGGCAGGTCCTGCGCTTGAAGCGATGCCGTTTGCCGAAGCGGCCCGCTGGATCGTGCACTGTCAAGCATTCGATCCGTCGGGCATCAAGTCCGGAGCCGTTGGCGACGAGCGGGTTAAGGGCGGCAAGGGCTACCCCATCGGTGTCGGGTGGTGCGGCAATTTGGGCGGCGTACAGGTCGAGGGCTCGACGTTCTTCGAAACGCTGATGCTCAACCTGCGGCTATCGACCAAGAGGACTGCTGACGACCTACCCGTCTGGGAACGGCCGCCGCCGACCGCAGCCTCCGTCCCCCGGGAGCCCACCGGCCCGTTGGATCTGCTGACGTGGCAGAGCCGTCGGATCCGTCTCGACCACGACGGCGAGCAAGCGACGGGCGTGCTCATCGCGAACGGTGACGCACTGCATCCCCGCAACAGGATGAACGCCGAAGCCATGACCAACTGGCGCTTTAGCGAGCCGCAGACCAAGACCCATGGTGACGGGAATCCGGTGTTCATGCCCCTTGAGCACCGACCTGACCGCCAGGTGTGGCGAGGGCTCGGTGGCATTCTGGCTGCTGCTGCACCCCCCAGTACTGCCGCCCACAGGCCGCCCGACGGTGGCTGGCTGGATTGGCTCGCGAAGCTTCGAGATGACGAGATCATCCCCAGCGGACAACCGCTTCGGGTCCGCGCGATCGCCGTCCACTATGGCGCACAGAACTCCGTCATCGATGACATTGGAGATGACGCGTTGTCCTTGCGCGCCGCTGTGCTGGGCGATCGACGCCTCCGGGTACTCGCCGTCGATGCCGTGCACGATGCCGATACGGCGGCTCGACTGCTGGCTGGGCTAGCCGCCGAGCTCGGTGAAGCGGCAGGAGTCTCCGGCGAGGGAGTCGACACACGGCGCAGCCACGGTCGTGAAGAGACCTACGACGCCCTCGATGGTCCCTACCGGCGCTGGCTCGCGGAGCTGGTCCCCGGCGATGACACCGATAGCAAGCGCCTTGCCTGGCAACACATCGTCATCAAGACCACGCTCGAGATCTCGCGCTCTTTGGTGGAGGGTGCCGGGCCTAGTGCGTGGATCGGGCGTGAAGTCACCCGCTTCAACGATCGCGTCGTCTATCTCGACGCAGCCCTTGCCGACGTGGGTTTCCGACGCAGGCTCCGGGAGGCATTCCCGCAGCCCGATGACCAGCCCAACCCAGCTCCACATGAGGGGAAGCCATGATGACCAACTCTGCCGGAGAGGGTCCGCGAAGCAGATCGGACCAGCTCGAGGATTACGTCGCCTCCCGCGCCGGCCACCTTGCCGCTCTCTACTTGGTCGACCAATCCGCAGCCGTGGCGTCCCTGGCTCGACTCAGACGCGGGCTCGGGACCAGACAGCCCTTGGCGGAAGTCTGGGACGTGTTCGTCGACATGCCCGAGTCTCTGATGGGTCGAGGCGACGAGCCCGCGCGGACCGAACTGGCGGCCGCGCATGCGCTGCAGCTGTTCGCCCTGCACCAGCAAGCCAGGCGCGACGCGAGCATGCACGTGCGGGGATGGAGGAACTCCCTGGGTCGAGGGGTGGGCCGGCTGGCCGGGGCAGCGCGCGGCCCTGGCGTCGAGCGCCGATTTCGGGCCCTGACGCGATCCAACGACCTAGAAGCGGCTGCTCAGCACCTGCGCGGCCTTGTCACCCAACTACGAGGAGAACGGATCGCTCTCGACTACGGCCTCCTCGCCCGCGATCTCTACCAACTCCAGCAACTCGGCGGCGCCCACAGAGTGCACATGCTCTGGACCCGCGACTTCCATCGACCACTTTCAGCAAACGTCCCAGCGGGGGACGTCACGACAGGAGACCTAGCATGACCACCTTTATCGACCTGCACGTCCTTCAGACGGTGCCGTCGAGCAACATCAACCGCGACGACACCGGCAGCCCGAAGACTGCAACCTTCGGAGGTGTGCGACGCGCACGCGTCAGTTCTCAGGCTTGGAAACGCGCTATCCGCAAAGACTTCGCTGCCTTCATGGCCGATGGCGACCGCGGCGTGCGCACCCGTCGTGTGGTTGCCGACGTCGTTCGGCGACTCGAATCGTCCGGGGTCGACGCCGAGGAGGCGCGCGGTCTCGCTGTCGCCGTGTTCGGGGCCGCGGGGATCAAGGTGGAGAGCCCAAAGCGAAAGAAGGCCATGACTGACGCTGACGGGGTTGCGCCCGATGAAGCCGAGATGAGCCAGTACCTCCTCTTCCTCAGCAACCAGCAACTTGACCGACTCGCCGCCCTTGCGCTGGAGAGCCGGGGGCAAGGCATTGACAAGTCCCTGGCCAGGGCGGCCATCAAGGACGGCAACGGGATCGAGGTGGCCCTCTTCGGCCGGATGGTCGCCGACGACACGGCGTACAACGTCGATGCGGCAGTGCAGGTGGCGCATGCCATCAGCACCCATGGCGTCGAAACCGAGTATGACTACTTCACCGCCGTCGACGACGCCAAGCCGGACTCCGAGGACGCTGGAGCCGGCATGATCGGTGTTGTCGAGTTCAACTCCAGCACGCTCTATCGCTACGCCACGATCAATCTGGACCAGCTCATGGTGAACGTGGGTGACGCTGAGGCCGTCGCTCGCGCTGTCGAGTCGTTCGTGCGTTCATTCGTGGTGAGCATGCCGACGGGCAAACAGAACACCTTCGCCAACGGCACCCTCCCGGACGCCGTCATGGCACAGATCCGAACGCGTCGTCCGATCAACCTGGTGGGTGCCTTTGAAGAGCCGGCGGTTCGCACGCCCGGAGAGGCGCTCTCGGTCCGGTCGGCGACCCTGCTCGCCCAACGGGCCGACGACGTGGACGCGACGTTCGGGACCACACCGACAGCGGCCTACTACCTGGCGGCCGGTTCGCAGGTGGCGCAGGCCCTGGTCGGGTCCGGCGAACAAGTGGGACTCGACGCGCTCGTTGACGCGATGGGGCGCCATGCCCGCGACTCCGTTTGTGCCGACGCATGAGTTGCCTGTTGCTCCGACTGGCGGCCCCGCTTCAGTCCTGGGGTGATTCCAGCCGCTTCTCGCGACGCAGGACGCGGACGGAGCCGACTAAGAGTGGCGTCATCGGCCTGTTGGCCGCCGCACAGGGACGCCGACGGACAGATCCTATTGAGGATCTCGCGGCTCTGCGTTTCGGCGTCCGCATCGATCAGCCGGGCAGGATCGAGCGTGACTTCCAGACATCGATCCGGCGACGTCCCGGGGCCAAGCCCGAGCCCATGCCACTCTCCTACCGCTACTACCTTTCCGACGCCGTCTTTGTAGCGGGCGTAGAAGGCCATGAGAAGTTGCTTGATGGGCTCGACGAGGCCCTACAGACTCCTCAGTTCCCGCTGTTTCTGGGTCGCCGGGCTTGTGCCCCGACGGAGCCCTTGAGTCTGGGCGTCCACCCAGGCTCCTTGGAGGACTCGCTGCGAGCCATCGAGTGGCAGGCCGCCACGTGGTATCGACGTCAGCAGTACCAGGTCGTCCATCTCGAGTTGGCCCTCGATGCTCCCCCTGGAGATGTGCTGGCCGAGTCTGTTCGTGACGTGCCAATCAGCTATGACCCCACTCGTCGGGAGTACGGGTGGCGCGACATCATGCGCCCCACCGAGAGGGTCGTCGTACCTAACCCAGGCGGGCGGTCCGAGCCCGACTTCTTGGCAGCTCTGGGTGGTGGCTGATGTACCTGACCCGCATGCACCTCAACTCTGCGCGCCGAGGCACGCGTCATCTACTCGCTTCGCCTCAGCGGATGCACGCTGCCGTGTTGAGCGCGTTCCCGCCCGGCTCCGAACACGAGACAGCCCGGGTTCTCTGGCGACTCGATCGCGGAGTGGACAAGTTGACTCTCTACATCAGCTCCCCACGGAAACCCGACTTGACGCACGTGGTGGAGCAGGCCGGCTGGCCTACGGCGCCCGACCCATGGAGTAGCGCGTCGTTAGATCACTTCCTGACTGGGCTGCAGCCGGGACAAGCGTGGCGATTTCGCCTCACGGCCAATCCTGTTCATAGCGTCCGCCAGGGCGACGGCCTCCGGGGCAAACGGCTCGCCCACGTCACGGCCTCGCAGCAGGAGGAGTGGTTTCGCACCCGCTGCGAGCGCTGGGGATTCGCGACACGCCACGTCGCCATCACAGACCGTCGCGTTGTGACCTTCGGTCGGGGCGCGCCCAGCCAGCGGCGCAAGGTCACGTTGAGCATGGCGACGTACGACGGCGTGCTGCAAGTGCAGGACAGTGCATCACTCAGCACAGCGCTGACCGCTGGCTTGGGTCGAGCCAAGGGCTACGGCTGCGGGCTGCTCACTTTGGCGCCACTCCTGTGAAGGAGATCCCTGGCCCGCGACCGGTAGACATCTCGGAACTCGTCCGCGCCCAAGACCGCTTGAGCTTCGTCTACATGGAGCGCTGCATCGTTCACCGCGACGGCAACGCGATCACGGCTACCGATGATCGGGGAACCGTCCATGTCCCCACTGCCACCCTGGGAGCGCTCCTTCTCGGCCCGGGGACGAACGTCAGTCATGCAGCGATGGTTCTGCTTGCCGAAAGCGGTTCCACCGCAGTGTGGGTCGGCGAACGAGGGGTGCGGTACTACGCCCATGGCAGAGGTCTCTCCCAATCGTCCCGATTGCTTGAGGCACAGGTCAGCGCAGTCACGAATCAGTCGAGCAGGCTGCGAGTCGCGCGAGAGATGTACGGCTACCGATTCCCGGAGGAGGACGGCATCGCGACCGCGACGATGCAGCAACTTCGCGGCCGTGAAGGCGCGCGGGTGAAGAGGCTCTACCGCGCGCACGCGGAACGCACCGGGGTCCAGTGGACAAAGCGCGACTACGACACGGCTGAGTTCGGCATGGGCAGCGACATCAACCAGGCGCTGTCTGCTGCCACAACATGTTTGTACGGCATCGTCCACGGCGTCATCGTCGCGTTGGGATGCTCACCGGGACTCGGTTTCGTCCATACCGGACACTCCAGATCCTTCGTCTTCGACATCGCCGACCTGTACAAGGCAGAAATCGCGATACCCACGGCGTTCGATGTAGTGGCGCGACAACCAGAAGACATTCCAGCGGAGACGCGCCGCGCGGTCCGAGACGTTGTTCAGGACGGCAAGTTGCTCGTGCGCTGCACCCGTGACATCCGTCGACTCCTGCTCCCTGACGATGACGACGAAGGCCAGGACTGGAATGTCGTTCACCTGTGGGATGGTCGTGGGGACCACGTGGTGCCAGGAGGAACGTCGTACGACGCGGACCTACCGTGGTAGTTGTCGTCCTGACTGCCTGCCCGGCCGGCCTGCGAGGCCACCTGACCAGATGGCTGCTTGAGATCAGCCCCGGTGTGTTCGTGGGAACTGTCTCGATGAGGGTCAGGGAACTGATGTGGTTGCGAGTCCTTGAGTTGTGCAAGGACGGGAGGGCCATGATGGTGTTCCAGTCGTCCAACGAACAGGGCATTGAGTATCGCTGCCACCGCCACGACTGGGTCCCGATCGATTACGACGGCGTGTGGCTGATGCGCCGTCCGGCGGAACCCTCAACGTTCTCTGTCCTTCGGCCCGGATGGAGCAGCGTCGGGCGCATGCGCAAAGTGCGACGCCGACGAATGTAATGTCGCACACCCGCTTCGGCCGATATATTCCCAGGTCAGCAAGTGTGCTCCCCGCCCGCGCGGGGATGAGCCCATGTGCAGCGGCACGAGGAGAGGACCCGACGTGTGCTCCCCGCCCGCGCGGGGATGAGCCCGCGTCCAGGGCCGGGTCGGCGGGCTCGGCCGAGTGCTCCCCGCCCGCGCGGGGATGAGCCCCCCGTGCACGTCTCCGACGGTCCAGGCTGCTCGTGCTCCCCGCCCGCGCGGGGATGAGCCCCCGCGTCGTCGTGCCTCGCTCACGTCGAGCGTGTGCTCCCCGCCCGCGCGGGGATGAGCCCGGCGCGTTCGTCGCAAGGGGCCTTTACCGGGGGTGCTCCCCGCCCGCGCGGGGATGAGCCCCCCCGACATCATCTTCAACCCTGAGACTGGCCGTGCTCCCCGCCCGCGCGGGGATGAGCCCTGTCTGAGCTGCACCGCCGAAACCACCAACGGGTGCTCCCCGCCCGCGCGGGGATGAGCCCGGTACTGACGCAGCGGCGGAGAGTACGCCTGGGTGCTCCCCGCCCGCGCGGGGATGAGCCCACGTCCCGCCGTCGTGGGCTGCTCGGGCGGTGGTGCTCCCCGCCCGCGCGGGGATGAGCCCTCGCCGAGCAGCGACAGCACGCCGTCCTCGAGGTGCTCCCCGCCCGCGCGGGGATGAGCCCTTCCTGACGTGTCACCCCGGTTCGGCTGCCGCGTGCTCCCCGCCCGCGCGGGGATGAGCCCCTCGAGGGCAACCCCCGGATCATCTCGGTCGAGTGCTCCCCGCCCGCGCGGGGATGAGCCCCGTCGTGCGGCCATTGAGGTTGGCACGGACTCGTGCTCCCCGCCCGCGCGGGGATGAGCCGGCGTCGAACGGGATGGGGAGCAGGAACGCTTTGTGCTCCCCGCCCGCGCGGGGATGAGCCCGGGGTCCACACCTTCACCGACCCCTTCGCTCGGTGCTCCCCGCCCGCGCGGGGATGAGCCCGGCGTCATCGACGAGCTGTGTCGCCGCGCTGAGTGCTCCCCGCCCGCGCGGGGATGAGCCCCTCGACGGCTGGGCGCGGGTCATCTCGATCGAGTGCTCCCCGCCCGCGCGGGGATGAGCCGTAGAACCCGAAGATCCCACCCGTGAGGCTGCCGTGCTCCCCGCCCGCGCGGGGATGAGCCCGAGTGCTCCACCACGACCCCCGACGACCGCACGTGCTCCCCGCCCGCGCGGGGATGAGCCCCGGGCGGCAGCGATGGGTGCGGTCGCGATCGCGTGCTCCCCGCCCGCGCGGGGATGAGCCCCACGTCTTGAAGTAGGAGGCGTTCCCCATCTCGTGCTCCCCGCCCGCGCGGGGATGAGCCCAAACTCGACATCATCGAGCTTGTCACCTACGAGTGCTCCCCGCCCGCGCGGGGATGAGCCCTCGGTGAGGCCCTGCACCGGGCCACGGAGGAAGTGCTCCCCGCCCGCGCGGGGATGAGCCGGGTCGAGTCACAACGTCGTCCGCGTTGACCAGGTGCTCCCCGCCCGCGCGGGGATGAGCCTCCATCGCACCATCGAGGCGGTCGAGCGAGGCCGTGCTCCCCGCCCGCGCGGGGATGAGCCCTCGGCATCCCGGTCGTAGAGGACGCACCCGGCGTGCTCCCCGCCCGCGCGGGGATGAGCCCACCTCCATCGGTCGCCTCACGTGGGTCGAGTGGTGCTCCCCGCCCGCGCGGGGATGAGCCTGCAGTGGACGTGAGGCGGCCAGCCTCGAGAGAGTGCTCCCCGCCCGCGCGGGGATGAGCCTGCGAGGTTCCCCAGTGTGCCGGTGAAGCCCTTGTGCTCCCCGCCCGCGCGGGGATGAGCCTGGCCGGGTCGGAGTAGCGAGCAGCGGCGAAGAGTGCTCCCCGCCCGCGCGGGGATGAGCCCGCTTCAACGAGAGGAACTGGAGGTTGTCCTGCGTGCTCCCCGCCCGCGCGGGGATGAGCCCCTGGCCTACGCCCACGCGAAGGTCTCCTACCAGTGCTCCCCGCCCGCGCGGGGATGAGCCCACCCCGAGCGCCTGAGCGGCGGGCACCACGTTGGTGCTCCCCGCCCGCGCGGGGATGAGCCAAGGGTGGAGTTGCGGTTGGTGCCGTTGAACGTGTGCTCCCCGCCCGCGCGGGGATGAGCCCTACCTCTCGTTCAGGTCGAGCGATCAGGGCGAGTGCTCCCCGCCCGCGCGGGGATGAGCCCCCTTCGCTCGGAAGTATCTGCCCGCCACGCACGTGCTCCCCGCCCGCGCGGGGATGAGCCCACGGGTGGCGCTGGGCCACTCACGAGTGCCGCGTGCTCCCCGCCCGCGCGGGGATGAGCCCACGTACACCGACACGGTGGAGGTCATCTCCGGGTGCTCCCCGCCCGCGCGGGGATGAGCCCTTGGTCACGATGCCGCCTCGTAGGTCGCAGTGGTGCTCCCCGCCCGCGCGGGGATGAGCCTGAGCGTCGGTCGTCACGGCTGGGCAACTGTGGGTGCTCCCCGCCCGCGCGGGGATGAGCCCCGTTTGCCGCGACCGTGAGCCCCAGGGCGACCGTGCTCCCCGCCCGCGCGGGGATGAGCCGGACGGAACCGCCACGCTTTGACTGCGCCTTGGGTGCTCCCCGCCCGCGCGGGGATGAGCCGGCCACGTTCGGGTTGGTGTTGCGCATGATGCGGTGCTCCCCGCCCGCGCGGGGATGAGCCCATCGAGAACACCGTCGGACTGTGGACCCGCTCGTGCTCCCCGCCCGCGCGGGGATGAGCCCACCCAGCAGGTCGACGTCTTCGAAGACCTGGAGTGCTCCCCGCCCGCGCGGGGATGAGCCCACATTCACCGCATTGCCAACCGCTGCCGCATTGTGCTCCCCGCCCGCGCGGGGATGAGCCGGTCGCCTTGCGGCCGGGGTCGTCGGGCTGGCTGGTGCTCCCCGCCCGCGCGGGGATGAGCCCGACAGCAGCCAGAAGATAAGCAGCCATAACCGGTGCTCCCCGCCCGCGCGGGGATGAGCCCCGGACGTCGGGGAGCGTGCCCACCACGGATGCGTGCTCCCCGCCCGCGCGGGGATGAGCCGTCGGCCACCCCGCTCACGACGCCGCCTCGTGCGTGCTCCCCGCCCGCGCGGGGATGAGCCCAGAGTCGGCGGCAACGAACCACGTGTAGCGCAGTGCTCCCCGCCCGCGCGGGGATGAGCCGGTCTCAGGGGCCAACAGCAACGCTGGTTGGTCGTGCTCCCCGCCCGCGCGGGGATGAGCCCGTCGCGGTCAGGCTGTTGATCGCCGTGGCATCGTGCTCCCCGCCCGCGCGGGGATGAGCCCGACATCCCCGTCGTCCGCGCAGACGTGCCCGTGTGCTCCCCGCCCGCGCGGGGATGAACCCTCGCCACCATCCAGCCCGCCAACGACAGACCTCAACGTGCTCCCCGCCCGCGCGGGGATGAGCCCGCCGAAGGCATGGACAAGTGGGGACCGGCCGGGTGCTCCCCGCCCGCGCGGGGATGAGCCCAGCGAAAACACCCCATTGACTGCAGCGGCGAAGTGCTCCCCGCCCGCGCGGGGATGAGCCCAAGGGCGGCGCAGGCTTCCGACTGACCGCTACGTGCTCCCCGCCCGCGCGGGGATGAGCCCTCAGCGCCGGACGAGCACTGCACGCCCAGGGCGGTGCTCCCCGCCCGCGCGGGGATGAGCCGGGGCGTGGTCGTCGTTACACGGTGACGGGGTAGTGCTCCCCGCCCGCGCGGGGATGAGCCCCGCACACGCACCATCGAAGACGGCGCACCCACGTGCTCCCCGCCCGCGCGGGGATGAGCCCGACGTCACGTCAGCTACGTAGGTGTCGGCAGCGTGCTCCCCGCCCGCGCGGGGATGAGCCCAACTTCACCCTGACCCCGCCGAAGAAGCTCGAGTGCTCCCCGCCCGCGCGGGGATGAGCCCACCGCATTGACTGCGGAGGCGAATCCGATCAGGTGCTCCCCGCCCGCGCGGGGATGAGCCCTACGACCGCGCCCGCCAAGGGCTCGACCGGCAGTGCTCCCCGCCCGCGCGGGGATGAGCCCCTGACCGGCGGCGTGTGGGGCTTCGCCTCCCCGTGCTCCCCGCCCGCGCGGGGATGAGCCGTCCGGGTGGTCGGCGTAGACGCTGGCGAGCTGGTGCTCCCCGCCCGCGCGGGGATGAGCCGCCGCGCCGCTCGCTCATCAGCAGGCCGTCCAGGTGCTCCCCGCCCGCGCGGGGATGAGCCCGGTGGCCGCGAGCACTTCGGCTGGGGCTACGAGGTGCTCCCCGCCCGCGCGGGGATGAGCCCGTCAAACACACCAACGCCGGACCAGTCCCCCGGTGCTCCCCGCCCGCGCGGGGATGAGCCCTCCGAGTCCCGCCAACTGGCCTCAGCCTTCGCGTGCTCCCCGCCCGCGCGGGGATGAGCCGCACACCAAGCCAGGGAGAACCGCCATGCGACCGTGCTCCCCGCCCGCGCGGGGATGAGCCCGGGACCGGCTCCGACTACGCCACCAAGACGGCGTGCTCCCCGCCCGCGCGGGGATGAGCCGTAGGCGCGCTCTACGTCGTACCAGCGGTCGTTGTGCTCCCCGCCCGCGCGGGGATGAGCCGTCCGGCTCCGGGACGTCGAGGGGGCGGTGCCAGTGCTCCCCGCCCGCGCGGGGATGAGCCTTCGGGGGGGCGTCTGTCCTCGCTGGCCAGGGAGTGCTCCCCGCCCGCGCGGGGATGAGCCCGCGAGCACTGGTGACCCTCAGCGATGCGGCGAGTGCTCCCCGCCCGCGCGGGGATGAGCCCTGAGCGCCGACAATCTCATACCGACCCGGCACGTGCTCCCCGCCCGCGCGGGGATGAGCCCGGCCGCGTGTCGGCCGGTCAATCTGTGTTGACGTGCTCCCCGTGTGAGCCTGTCTCTGCGGGGGGTGGTTGGGAGTCAAGGGAGTGCTCCCCGCCCGCGCGGGGATGAGCCGGCGCCGTGGTGGCGGACCGCGGACCCGTCGGCGTGCTCCCCGCCCGCGCGGGGATGAGCCCCGTCCGTACTGGTCGAGGTAGCCGTACCCCGCGTGCTCCCCGCCCGCGCGGGGATGAGCCCCGTCGTCTCTTCAAGTGGGCGACCTATGACGCGTGCTCCCCGCCCGCGCGGGGATGAGCCCGGCTGCACCGTCTTGGTGTCCTGATAGAGGTCGTGCTCCCCGCCCGCGCGGGGATGAGCCGTCCCAGGCGATGACCTCGGCCACGTCGACCTCGTGCTCCCCGCCCGCGCGGGGATGAGCCCGGCGCCAACGCCGAGCTGTGCCGCCGCGCTGAGTGCTCCCCGCCCGCGCGGGGATGAGCCGGCCTCACAGGGGCGTCGTCAGCTCACCTGGTCGTGCTCCCCGCCCGCGCGGGGATGAGCCCGCACGGGTCAGCAGGTACTCGGTGGTGGGGACGTGCTCCCCGCCCGCGCGGGGATGAGCCGTGGGCGGCCAAGGAGGTTGACCGGGACAAGGACGTGCTTCCCGCCCGCGCGGGGATGAGCCCCGGCTTCGCCCCTCCTTCGTCGGCCTGACGTACAACGACATCATTCAGAGGAGCAGGTACCGCGCATGGCTCGCCCTCTCCTAAGGCAGCTACAACTTCCGGACCAGCGTCCAGACCTCGCGCAACCGCTGAACTGCAACGACCCCGTGGCCATCTCCGCCTTGGCGTGGGTCAACCTCACTCGGCTCGCCCGACTCCAAGAATGGAATCAACTACTTCAAGACCGCGGTCATGAACCGCACGTCCTTCCCCATTCGTACCAGTGGCGGTCCGGAGCACCGCTACGCCGATACTCACTCGCCGGCAACGTGGTGTGCTTCCGCGTGATCACGGGGCTCAACCGCGCCCACGAGGACGGCGGGCAGGCCACCATCGCGGTCCGCACCGACGACACCGTCGTCTACGCAACCTTCTTTCCAGGGTCAGACGGGCTCGCCCCGCTCGGGGCCAATCCAGGGGAAGCCGTGCTTTGCGAGCGAGTCCGTCACGTTCGCATGCGGACCAGAAGCGACCCGCGAGCGTGTGACCTCGGCGGCGGGGCGTCATTGCCGGGAGATCGGCAGCCGTCGGCCGACGTAGAGTCCTGCCATGGCGCAACCTCTAGGGCTCTCCTCGAGCGTCGTGACGGCGATGGCGCTGGTCCTCATCACGCTGGTGGCAGTGGCGTTCGCGTGAGCCGCACCACCACCGCGCGCCGCCAGCTCGCCCTGATCGCGCTGGTGCAGGTGCTGGCGATGTCGAGCTGGTTCTCGGCCTCAGCCGTGGTGCCGAGCCTGCGTGACGACTGGGCGATCAGCAGTCAGCAGGGCACGCTGCTGACGATCGCGGTGCAGCTGGGGTTCGTCACCGGCGCGGTCATCAGCGCGGTGCTCAGCCTCGCGGACCGGTGGCCCGCGCACGTCCTCGCGGCCGGGTCGGCCCTGGTCGCGGCCCTGTCGACGGCCACCATTGCCCTCGCCGTCGACTCCCTCGCTCCGGCGCTGCCGCTACGTTTCGTCACCGGCGTCGCGCTCGCCGGGGTCTACCCGACCGGGATCAAGCTGATGGCCTCGTGGTTCGAGAAGGGCCGCGGGCTCGCGATCGGCGTCCTGGTCGGCGCGCTCACCCTCGGCAGCGCCCTCCCCCAGCTGCTCGACGGACTGGCCGGAGCTCTCGGCGACCTTCCCTGGCGCTCGGTCCTGCTCACGTCCTCGACGCTCTGCCTGGTCGCTGCCGTGACCGCCCTCCGCTGGGTCCGACTCGGGCCGCTCGCCGCTCCGGCCCCGCCGTTCGACCCGCGCTACCTGCTGCGCCTGGCGAAGGAGCGCGGTCCTCGCCTGGCCAACCTCGGCTACTTCGGCCACATGTGGGAGCTCTACGCGATGTGGACCTGGCTGCCCGCCTACCTCGCCGCCAGCTTCGCCGTGTCCGGGACCTGGGACGGGTCCCGCGCCACGACCGGGCTCGTCGCCTTCGGCGTCATCGGCGTCGCAGGGGTGGTCGGCGCGCTCGGTGGCGGGTGGCTCGGCGACCGGGTCGGCCGGGCGCGGGTCGCCGGCGGAGCGATGGCGATCAGTGCGTCCTGCTGCCTGCTGGCCGCGGCGGCGTACGGCGCGTCGCCGTACCTGCTGCTGCCGATCCTCGTCCTCTGGGGCATCTCGATCATCGCCGACTCGGGTCTCTTCTCCACGCTGATGACCGAGGTCGCCGACCGGCGCTACGTGGGCACCGCCCTGACCATGCAGACCGCCGTCGGGTTCCTGCTGACCGTGGTGACGATCAACGCCGTGCCGTACGTCGTCGACTGGGTCGGCTGGCGCGGGGCGATGGCGATGCTGGCGATCGGCCCGGTCGCCGGGGCCGTCGCGATGGCTCGCCTCGATGGGCTCCTCGGCTCGTCCGCCGAGGGCCGGCACGGCACAAACTCCTCGCGCAAGCCGATTGCCGGTCCCTAGTGTCGGCCCTCGTGCTCCACTCGGGAGCACGACGACACAGAGACGAAAGGACCATGGAGCAGATCAGCAAGAAGCTCATGAACTGGGCTTCGATCCTCGAGGACAACACCCGCGAGCAGGCGGTGACGCCAGCGAGTACCGCGACACCGACGCATTCATCGACGAGATCCCGGCGGCCTACAAGGACATCGACCGGGTGATGGACGACGCCGCAGACCTGGTCGAGGCGCTGCGCGTCGGTCAGCGGGCGTCGACGTAGATGTCACCGGCGGTCGGCGACGGTGACCGTGGCGCGCAGACGCTGGTGGTTGAAGCGCACGAGCAGGGTCACTCGCTCCGGAGCCTCTCGACGCGAGTCCCTCACGGTCGGGAGGTGCAGCGTGACGTCGCGCTGCCCGGCCGGGATCCGACCGCCGACCCCCACGCCCAGGCGGTGGAGCGGGCGCCGGGACTCGCGCCCGTAGCCGCGCCGCGTCAGCCATCCGGGACGGAGGTCGTCGCCGCGGAGCCGGGAGCCCCGGCCCGGCACCACCTCGGCGTAGACATGGGTGACGCGTGCTCCGGCGCCCACCAACCGTGCGCGCACCTCGACAGGCTCGCCCTCGCGGACGACGCGCCGTACGGGCCGGACCCGGAGCACGAGGTCGGGGTCGTCGCCCAGCACCCGCAACCTCCCGAGGTAGTCCGCGGTGACCACCCCGTCCACGCCCCACGCCGCGACGTCGACCTGACGGCCCATCCCGTCGAGACGGCGGGTGCCGAAGGCCAGCGGGATCGACCCGGAGGTCTGTCCGGGGGCCAGGTCGACGACGGTGAGCGCTCGTGATCCCGGTACGCCGGAGCGCTGCACCACGAAGCGGGCCGGACGGTCCAGGCTGCCCTCGACCACGAAGGGCACGCGAGCCTCTCGGGTCGAGCGGAGCTCACCGCTGGCGGCCGACGCCTCGCCGAGGCTCACCTGGGGCAGTCGACGATCCGGCACCGCGACCAGTGCCGACGAGGCTGCGGCCAGGTCTGCCACCCACAGCCGGCCCCGGTCGCTGCGGCCGATCAGCTCGACCGAGATGATGTCGCTCAGGTCCGCCGCGTTGTCGGGGTCCGTCGGGTCCAGCGCGGCGGCGTCGACCAGCAGCGACTGGGCCCAGAGCTTCGTCAGTCCAGCGCCCACCGGCAGCGGAGCGAGCGTGTCGCCGCCGTCGGTGACGTTGTCGGGGCTGAGCACGCTCTGTCCTCCCGCGCTGTCGGTGAGCCGCACGTCGAGTCGCACCGGGCCGGTGCGGGGGTCGACGATCGTGCGCAGCTCGAGCCGTCCGGTCGAGAGGTCCAGCGCCTCGACGAGGCGAAGACCAGCCACGGCCCCCGCCTCGGTCCAGCTCATCGTCAGGAAGTCGGTCGTCGGGCGGCCCTGGTCGCCTGGAGTCCAGTGCGGGGCGATCAGGTCACCCAGCTTGCGCCCGCACCAGGTGGCCGAGCCCGCGTCGGGCGACGTCCTGCCCCGACAGACGGCGGCCGTCGCCCCACCGCTCGTGTCCGTCAGCGTCGCGTCGGCACCCGGACGCCGGAGGTCACGCCCTCCCCCGATCGCGTGGGAGCGGACATCGGCATCACCGAGGGAGTCGAGCCTCACCGAGGAGCCGTCGAAGAGCGGGAGCGGGGATGCGTCACCGGTGAACAACGCGACGGCTCCTGCGACGTACGCCGTGCCGACCGCGCGCTGCTCAGCCCGGGTCAGCCGGTCCGGGGTGGCCGCACCGCACTCCGAGCGCGGGTCTCCGCGCCAGTCGTCGGTCGCGTGGGCGGTCGCCGAGCCGGGCGTCCACTCGGTGTTGAAGTAGTTGTGGTTGGCGCCCATCACCAGCACCGAGCTCTTCAACGACGTGTCGTCATCCGCCAGGTCCCGCGCGACGTCGGTGAACTGCTGACCCTGCGAGTCGTAGACATCCCCGTCGCAGTACGGCAGCACCGTCACCGTCGGCACGTACGGCGATGCCTGCGAGGCGAAGTCCGTGGGAGCCAGGAGCACCTGCCCCGCGACCCGGTACGGCGCCGAGGCCGGGATCCGGATCGATGCCCGAGCCACCCCCTCACCACCACGGCTGTGCCCGACCAGCACGACCTCGTCGAGATCGACCTGATGGTCGTCGGCGAGATCGACCCAGTGGTCGAGATGACGCTCCACGATCTGCGCACGCGCACCAGCACCACCATCGGCCAACCGGAAGTCCTGGGCGTTGATGCCATTGACCCGCACCGACACCGTCGCGAATCCCTGCGACGCCAAGACCTGTTGCAGGTAGTCGTAGCCCAGGTGATTCGGGACCTCGGCGAAGGGTGCCTGGCACGGCCAGTCCGTGGTGGTGTGGTCGAGGTCGCCCACGTCGTAGCAGACGTCGTGCCGCCCGTGCAGGAACAACACCAACGGCCGAGGACCCGTCACAGCACCGGCACCCGGCTCGACGACGTGACCCACCATCTCGATGCGTCGCGGCAGCCCGGCCAGCTTGACCGGCTCGAGCTCGTAGTCGCTGGTGACCGTGGCCAGGGCGCCGGGGAGGCCGGGATCGGCTGCCGGGAGCACGGTGGTGGCCACGCGGTCCGCGGGCGCCGCTCGCCGGCGTACGGCGGGATCGAGCCCACGCTCGTCCACGCGATCGCCCGACAGCAGGACGTCGAGGTCGGCCGGGTTCGGCGCCTCGGCCGCCGTGACGACCGAGCGGACCGTGCGACCGTCGGGATCGATCGTCGTCACTCCGCTCGGCACCCCGGCTCCGACGATCCGGGGCCGGTCCGAACCGAGCGGCAGCATGCTCGGCGAGGTCCACGAGACCTCGTAGCCGCCCCCGTCGAGGGCGAGGATCTCCCACGACCCACGACCGCTGCCCGCGTCACCGTCCGGGTCCGCGCCGGTGGAGCCCGCGGCGGGAGGAAGGGTGACCACCAGCCCGCCGAGCACGACGCAGGCCAGGCCGCCGGCGAGCCGTGCGGCACCCCGTCGGGGCAGCGCGACGCGGGCGGACGAAGCAGGTGCGTGGCCTGCACCGTCCCGGGGGGTGGGGGGCACGACTGCTCAACGCCGCAGGGCCACGACGGGTTACGCCGGCGACGCCGCAGGACGGTGGGTGCACTAGACCGACCACCGGCTGATCCGGTCGCCGGTTGGCGTCGTGGGCTCCGTAGGCTGGTGGATCGTGAAGGCACTCCTGCTCGAGAACATCCACCCGCTGGCCGTCGAGTCCCTCGAACGGGCCGGCTTCGAGGTCGAGCTCCGCGCGGCCTCGATGAGCGAGGACGAGCTCATCGACGCGCTGCCCGGCATCTCGCTGCTGGGCATCCGCTCCAACACGAAGGTGACCGAGACGGTGCTCGACGCCGCCGGCGACCTGATCGCCGTCGGCTGCTTCTGCATCGGCACCAACCAGGTCGACCTGGCCGCCGCAGCGGCGCGCGGGGTCGCGGTCTTCAACGCGCCGTACTCCAACACGCGCAGCGTCGTCGAGCTGGTCATCGGCGAGATCATCGCCCTGGCGCGCCGCCTTCCGGAGAAGACGCTCAAGATGCACGCGGGCGTCTGGGACAAGTCGGCCCAGGGCAGCCACGAGATCCGCGGACGCACCCTCGGCATCGTCGGCTACGGCAACATCGGCACCCAGCTGTCCAACGTGGCCGAGGCCATGGGGCTGCGCGTCATCTTCTTCGACACCGCCGACCGGCTCGCCCACGGCAACGCCCGCCGCATGCCCACCCTCGACGCGCTCCTGGCCGAGGCCGACGTCGTGACGCTCCACGTCGACGGCCGGCCCGGCAACGCCGGGTTCTTCGGCGCCGAGCAGTTCGCCAAGATGAAGCCGCGCTCGCTGTTCATCAACGCCGCCCGCGGCATGGTGGTCGACGACCACGCCCTGCGCGAGCAGATCCTGTCCGGCCACATCGCGGGCGCCGCCCTGGACGTCTTCCCGGTCGAGCCGAAGGCCCAGGGCGACGAGTTCGAGTCGGTGCTGCGCGGCCTCGACAACGTCATCCTCACCCCGCACGTGGGCGGCTCCACCCAGGAGGCTCAGGAGGAGATCGGCTGGTTCGTCGCCGGCAAGCTCGCCGGCTTCGCGCTCGAGGGCCGCACCGAGCTGTCGGTCGACCTGCCCGCGGTCCTGGCGCCCCAACTGACCACGGGGTCCCGGATCGGGTTCCTGCACGTCAACGTCCCCGGTGTCCTGGCCGAGCTCAACCAGCGCTTGGCCGAGCAGGGCGCCAACGTGGTGGGCCAGTACCTCGCCACCCACGGCGAGCAGGGGTACGTCGTCACGGACCTGTCCGAGCCGCTCTCGGAGTCGGCCGTGGCGGCGCTGGCCGACTCGCCGCAGACCATCTGGTTGAGGACCTGGCACGCGTCCTGAGGGTGGGGCGCCCGCGCGCCTCGGTCTGGCGTGTTCCTCGTGGTGGGCGGGGCGCTCTTCGTGGTCGGTGTGGCGCTCTTCGTGGTGGGTGTGGCGCCCGCGCGCGTAGTCGACCGGGTCTCGCCGTCAAGGATCTCGCTGCGCTCGACCGCTGCGCGGCACCTTCGGTGTCCTTGACCGCGAGCCTCTCCCGGTCGACTGAACGGCGCGCTCAA
>Ga0209195_1000605_pt1 | contig 26921 bp, 30 predicted proteins | sample COGITO_mtgs_1004_3_FD_184788 | JGI IMG/M metagenome (GOLD analysis project Ga0209195, IMG submission 184788) | Pelagic marine microbial communities from North Sea - COGITO_mtgs_100420 (SPAdes) (version 2) | ecosystem: Environmental > Aquatic > Marine > Epipelagic ...
CGCTCAACAACCTGTGCCACAGCATCCTGCTTAAACTCGTCCGTAAACCGAATTCCCTTACTCATATCCGTCTCTCCTTGGTTCCAAAATTACCAAGCAAACCGTCTACAAATCTAGGGGCACCTCAGACATACTGTTGGTGACTTATCCCTCATCCAGGGAAAAGAGGTGCTGGGGTACATCACCCAGCTCTCTCCCAATGTGCGCAAGTACAGGCAGGGGAAGGACGCTGGTCTGGCTGACCTTGCAAGCCTGTCAGTGGCCTCTGAGGGTGTCACTCTGACACCTCAGACCCAGGCTCGTATCCTTAAGCAGATGTCCCAGTTCCTTGACTGGTGTGTTGGTGAGGGGGAACTGGAAGCCAACCCTTGGGAGGCCCTCAAGGTCAAAGACCGGCCAGAGGTTCATCCCCATGGAGTGCTGACCGATAAGCAGGTCAGCGTCTTATTGGCAGCCAAGGACAGGGTACTGCACAGTGCACTGCTCTTCGGGCTTCTCACAGGCATGCGCTCTGGGGAGATCTGTGGGCTCATGGCGGAAGACATCACAACAAAGGGAAACCTTGGGCGGTTTGTCAGCATCAGGCCTAATACGGTCCGCCTGCTGAAGTCCAAGGCAGCTGAGCGGGAGGTGCCACTGCATGGGGTGCTGGAAGGGTTGTTGGATACTACTCTGCCAAGGGCTGGCAGGCTGTTCCCAAGTCTTACCGTAGACAGGATTGTGAAGCGGTATGCCTACCTGCGCAGACGTCATCCAGAACTCAGTGGCACGGTGTTCCACTCCACCCGCAAGTGGTTCATCACCCAGTGTGAGCGCACAGGGGTTCCTGAGCACTTCACCGCAACCCTCGTGGGGCACCACTCCGCACGCTCCGCCAATAAGCTGACCTACGGGCTGTACTCGGCGGGGATATCCGATGCGCAGAAGAGGGAAATTGTCGGCGGGGTGAGGCTGCCTCAGGCATAAAACATGCATACACTCAAACCCCACCTGGCTTCCCTTCGCGGGTGGCCAGGCGGGGGATGCCAGCTATTATTTATTTTGGGTATAACAAGCCAACGCAGACATTGATACAAAGTGCATCTAACAGCAGGAAAGAGCCTGTTATATTATATGATTGACTTTGCAAATTGTAGGATTTTAGCTTTAAAATTACCTAAATATTTTTTGCTCCAAAAACTGAAGCGGTTCTTTTCATCTAGTATTTTATCGCCGTCCTTTAATGTAAGAAACTCTTCCGGTTTGTGTTGGGCACCGTTAAATGTGACTGCAACCAAACTATTTCTACGCATTACACTAAAAGGGGACAGTCTTTTTAACTCTAGTAGAAATCGTGAACGTGATAGAAACTCACGACGGAACATAACCACTAAAGACGCCGGTATTTTTTGCAAGGTGATTTGGGCAAACCAAGAAATGAATACGTCGTCGATTTTCATTTTACGATCGTCCGTCAAACCCTCAGTATATAATTTCTCAAATTCTTCGCAGATATTTGGCGCAGCCGAGGAATGGAACGCCACAATCGACGAATTTCCAGTCGCAAAGCGCTTTCCCTTTGTTTGTTTATAAAGCCACCTTCTGATTGATCCAAAACCAACGAGGTTTCCAGGTGGAAGCATAAAATAATCGTTAGGAGACGATACCAATGCTGCAATTTTGCCTACGTCACCAACTACGATTGTATCGAGATCAATATAAACACATGGCATGTTAGATGGCAGAACACTTTTGTGAAACAATGAGAGTTTTACTACATAGCCGCCTTTAAAAAAAAGTGGCTGATTGAAAAAATCGGGGATAAGCTTTTGCACGATATTGTCTGAAAGATCATTTCGAATGTGGTCAGTAATAAGGACGATATGCTTGCAAGATTTAGAGTGCTGCTCCACGCTTTTGACAAGAGCATCCACAAATTTATCAGAATATTTTTCCCCCCAAATTACAAGCACAAGACACCAAGAATAATCCGTTTTAGACATATGCATCTCCTAACCGAGGCTGAAACTCAAAAAAGACCTGAACAGCCAGTGCATTTTTTAAATCAATTACTTGGGTATTTTGCCACCAATAAGATAGCCAGAAATGACAAAAAATACGTCCACCCCAGCAAAGCCACCAGAGATGCTGCTGAACCCTGCATGATAAAAAAAATAACGCCAAGTACGGATATTCCGCGAAGGCCATCAATTTCGGTACGGTAAATCATTATTTCCTATTTCTCCCGGCAAGAGATTTTTATAGATTATGGGGCGTATAATTAAGATACAGGGGAACAATCAACTCCAACATTGGGAACACCCTGGACGACCCTAAAGGTCAAAGATAAGCCAGAGGTCCATCCCTATGGGGTGCTGACGGGCGACCAGGTCAGCGTCCTGTTGGCAGGTCATACTTTTGACCTCCACCGTACAGAGAAAGTTCAAACGATGCTAAGGTGCATAAATTTCGCTCGTCAGGAAAAATGATCTGCAAGGTGCCATTAAACAAATAAGGACCCTCATCATATTGCTGCATAGCCTAAATCTATACACTCGGTAATTGACGCCACTCGGTGAGCGTATCAGTACGGTTCAGCTTGAAATTAGCACGTAAATAGAGGTGACGTCCCTCCGATCTAAGAAGACCGCTTCCGGGACCGCTTTTTAATTTCAATCCTAAAATAAGTAACTGTACTTAAACAAAAAAATAAGTTCGACGTCCTCTTCTGGGCACCAAAGTTACCAAAAAAGTCATCCGTAGCACTTTCATCGATTCACCTCAGCTCATCGTGTTACATTCTTCTTCTACCAGCCCAAAATTAGTAACATTTAAATTGCATCGAATCGTTCCTCCGCCTAAGCTCAGAACAAGCAGGAGGCATTTATGGACGCTTTTATTTGTGACGCGCAGCGCACACCGATCGGTCGTTATGGAGGTTCGCTTTCTTCCGTACGCACAGATGATTTAGCGGCTGCACCCATTGCGGCACTCATTGCACGCAACCCGCAAGTGGATTGGTCCAGCATTGATGACGTCATCTTAGGCTGTGCAAACCAAGCCGGCGAAGACAACCGTAACGTTGCACGCATGGCCACATTGCTCGCAGGTCTGCCAATTGATGTCCCCGGCATTACCGTAAACCGCTTGTGTGCCTCAGGTATGGATGCGGTTGGTATGGCTGCTCGTGGTATCAAATCCGGTGATTTAGATATGGTTATCGCGGGTGGTGTTGAAAACATGAGCCGCGCACCTCTTGTTATGGGTAAAGCAGACACGGCGTTTGGGCGTGCACAGACGATGCACGACACAACGATTGGCTGGCGTTTTGTTAACCCGAAAATGAAGGCGGAATATGGCGTCGATTCAATGCCGCAGACTGCAGACAACCTTGCCGAAGATCACAGTGTTAGCCGCTCAGACCAAGACGCATTTGCCGCTCGGTCGCAGGCACGATGGGGTTCGGCCCATAAAGCTGGATTGTTTGCCAATGAAATTGCGCCAGTGACTATTCAACAGCGCAAAGGTCACCCTGTTATTGTCGACAAGGACGAACACCCACGCCCAAATACCAACCTTGAGGGCCTTGCCAAATTGCGCGGCATCAATGGCCCCGACTTAACTGTAACCGCAGGGAACGCATCAGGTGTGAATGATGGCGCTGCTGCATTGTTGATCGCATCAGAAATTGCCGCCGAAAAGAACAACCTCAAACCAATGGCCCGCATCGTTGCGATGAACGCTGCAGGTGTTGCGCCTCGCGTTATGGGCATCGGCCCGATCCCAGCCTGCGAAAAGGTCCTGACCCGCGCAGGTCTGACGATAGAGCAAATGGACGTTATTGAACTGAATGAAGCCTTCGCTGCACAGGGGCTTGCTACGATGCGCGCCCTTGGTGTTGCAGACGATGATCCGCGCGTAAATGCCCAAGGAGGCGCTATCGCAATAGGCCACCCGTTGGGCATGTCTGGCGCACGACTGGTCATGACAGCTGCCTACCAACTGCAACGAACCCAAGGTCGTTATGCACTGTGCACCATGTGTGTCGGCGTCGGCCAAGGTGTTGCCCTGATCCTAGAGAGAGTTTGAACTATGTACGCACAGATGGTGAAATCAACAGGTACGGGCGTCAAAGCGTTGGACGAAATGGAACCACAAGAGCGTGCGTTTCAAGAGCGTATCAACGCTGGTGATAAGATCGAGCCAAAGGATTGGATGCCTGCAGGCTATCGCAAGAACCTGATCCGTCAAATCGGTCAACACGCACACTCTGAAATCGTCGGACAACTGCCTGAAGGAAATTGGATTACCCGCGCACCTACCTTGGAGCGCAAAGCAATTTTACTGGCCAAAGTTCAAGACGAAGCAGGTCACGGTCTGTATCTTTATTGCGCTGCTGAAACGCTCGGCGTGACCCGTGATGAACTGACTGAGATGTTGCTTGATGGCCGCATGAAATACTCAAGCATTTTCAATTACCCGACCCTAACATGGGCGGATATGGGTGCCGTGGGTTGGTTGGTCGATGGTGCGGCAATTATGAACCAAGTGCCATTGCAGCGCACATCCTACGGCCCTTATGCGCGGGCGATGGTAAGAATTTGTAAAGAAGAGTCGTTTCACCAACGCCAAGGTTTTGACATCATGATGACGATGGCAAAAGGGACCGATGCGCAAAAGCACATGGCACAAGACGCCCTTAACCGCTTCTGGGGCCCTTCATTGATGATGTTCGGTCCATCGGATGAAAACTCGGTCCATTCCGCACAATCTATGGCGTGGAAGATCAAGATGAATTCCAACGACGAACTACGCCAAAAGTTTGTGGATCAAACTGTTTCGCAAGCTGAATACCTTGGTCTGACCGTTCCCGATGAGAACCTAAAATGGAACGAAAAAAAGGGCGGTTACGATTTCAGCCAACCAGACTGGGATGAGTTCTTTGACGTTCTACGCGGCAACGGTCCAGAAACGACTGAGCGGATGGAAGCACGCAACAAGGCTTGGGATGATGGTGCGTGGGTTCGCGATGGTATGATGGCGCACGCGGCCAAAAAGAAAGCAATGAAGGTCGCCGCAGAATGAGACTGGCCGAACTCAATGTTGGTTACGCAACCTATCCGCTAGATGATCCGCGCATGTCCGGATTTATGGACAATCTGGACACTATCAATGCCCTGGCTGAACGCAGCCTCGGTTTTGTTTGGCGCATGAAGTCTGACAGTGGAAACGCAACAGACATCAGTGTACCGGGTGATGCCGAAATAATCTCAAACATGTCCGTTTGGGAAGATGTTGCGTCACTTGGCAACTACGTTTTCAACACCGTTCATGCGCGGTTTTACGAACGTAAAGAAGAATGGTTTCAAGCCATGACATCACATCATTTCGTGATGTGGATGGTTGAAGATAACCACACCCCTGACTTGGCTGAGGCAATGGAGCGTTTGGAATATCTTCAAAAAACGGGTCGACAGACCACGCCTTTGGCTGGGACTTCGTCGATCAAAGCGCTTGGCGGCGCTGCACAGTCGCTGCGGAGTAAATAACATGAGCACAAACGACTGGCCCCTTTGGGAAATCTTTATTCGCGGCGCGCACGGTTTGTCCCATCGCCACGTTGGCAGCCTCCATGCACCTGATGCGGAAATGGCAATCAAAAACGCACGCGATGTTTATACACGACGCAAAGAAGGCGTGAGCATCTGGGCGATCGAGTCCAGCGCTATTGCAGCATCCAGCCCAGAGGATAAGGGTTCTCTATACGATCCCGCGGATGATAAAGTATACCGCCACCCGACTTTTTTCGACATACCTGATGAAGTGGGTGCAATGTGAGCGATCCGTTACAATTTCTTCTTCGAATGGGCGATAACTCATTGGTCCTTGGCCACCGCGTTTCTGAATGGTGCGGTGTTGCGCCCGTTTTGGAAGAGGACATTGCGCTGGCAAATACCGCACTTGATCTGATCGGACAGACACAACTTTGGTTGGGTTTAGCAGCCGAATGTGAAGACAAAGGTCGCGATGCAGATGCTTTGGCGTTTCATCGTGATGTTTGGGATTTTCGCAATCTCTTGTTAGTCGAACAACCAAACCGCGACTTTGGCCACACAATGATGCGCCAATTCCTTTTTGATGCGTGGCATTCATTGGTTCTGGCTGCGCTCAAATCATCTGAGAATTCAGATATCGCAGCCATTGCAGAGAAGTCACTGAAAGAAGTGACATATCATCTGGAGCGTTCAAGCGACACGGTCATCGCTCTTGGGGACGGAACTGAAGAAAGCCATAAGCGGATGCAAGCTGGGCTTGATAGGTTATGGCCTTACGTGGGTGAAATGTTCCTGACTGACGAACATGATCTGATTGATGTCACCGCTTTACGTCCTGCGTTTGATGAACTGACCAATGACGTTCTGGACACAGCCACCCTCTCCATACCAACCGATAACTTCACACATAAGGGTGGAAAAACTGGCGCGCGGCACACAGAACATTTGGGCCATATGATTGCAACAATGCAGTTCCTACCTCGTGCTTATCCGGACGCAAAATGGTGATGACCAAACCATCTATTGATCAAGTTTGGGAGTGGTTAGATGCCGTGCCCGACCCAGAGATTCCCGTAATTTCGCTGGTCGATTTAGGAATCATTCGCGGTGTTACTTGGCTGAACGATGTGTTGGAAGTGATAGTCACACCTACCTATTCTGGTTGCCCCGCAACGCGCATTATCAACTTAGATATTGAAACTGCTTTGAATGATCACGGGATCAAAAAGGTTACATTGAAACGTCAACTTTCACCTGCATGGACCACCGATTGGCTGTCTGACAAGGGCAAAGCAAAGCTTGAAAATTATGGCATCGCACCGCCACAAACGGCAGGTGGACCCACACAATGCCCCCGTTGTAAATCCGCGCAGGTCGAGAAGATCAGCCAATTCGGATCAACCCCCTGTAAAGCACAATGGCGCTGTACAGACTGCCTTGAACCCTTTGATTATTTTAAGTGTATATGACCTATGGCCACATTCCTTGCCCTTCGCGTTACAGACATTCACCGCACTATACGCGATGCGGTTGTCCTGACATTAGAACCTGAAAATTCTGACGATTTTTCTTTCATACAAGGCCAATACCTGACCTTTGAACGGGACTTTGACGGGACTAAACTCCGTCGCAATTATTCGATCTGCGCAGGCCTTGATGATGGCAAAATACAAGTCGGCGTAAAGCGTGTTGATGGCGGAGCTTTCTCAACTTTCGCCAACACAGAATTGCAAGTTGGCGACACGCTGAATGCAATGCCACCAATGGGGAAATTCTATACGGAAATCGAGCCTAACAGTGCGAAGAACTATCTTGGTTTCGCTGGCGGATCAGGTGTGACACCCGTTCTTTCGATACTGAAAACTGTCCTGACCCGCGAACCAGACAGTACATTCACGCTGATATACGCCAACCGCGCAGTTGGAACGATTATGTTTCGTGAAGAACTAGAAGCGCTAAAGAACGTCTACATGCAACGCCTCACGATCATCCATGTCCTCGAAACCGGCCAAGACATTGATCTATTCAGCGGGCGTGTCGATCAAGACAAATGCGCCGCGTTGTTTCAAACTTGGGTTGATATCAAAGCTGTCGATACAACATTCATCTGTGGCCCTGAACCCATGATGCTTGGCATTGTTGAAGCCTTAAAGTTCTATGGCTTGGACGACAGTCAGATCAAGTTCGAATTGTTTGGCGCTGGCCAACAAGGGCGACTCGCGAAACAAGCGATTTCGGAACGCGCCGAAGGCAGCAAAGGTACCGATGCAACCGTGACGTTTGAGGGTGCAGATTACACCTTCAAGATGCCAAAGGATCAGTCCGTTCTGGAAGCCGCTTTGGCAAACAACCTTGATGCGCCATTCGCGTGCAAGGCAGGCGTTTGTTCCACCTGTATCGCCAAGGTGACCGAGGGTGAATACGAGATGCTAAGCAATCACGCACTGGAAGATTACGAGGTCGAAGCTGGTTACGTTTTAACCTGCCAGTGCTACGCATTGTCAGACACGTTAAGCGTCAATTACGACCAACATTAAGGACACAACATGCTGAACGTTCATTCCTTTGCCGCTGGTCAATGGATCGCCCCGTCCGCAGATGCGCGACCGATTGAAAGTGCCCTAACGGGAAAGGTGATCGGACAAGCCGGAAACGGTGCCTTAGATGTTCAGGGCATGCTTGCATACGGCCGCGAAATCGGCAGTCCAGCATTGCGAGCAATGACATTTCATGACCGTGCTAAAATGCTCAAAGCGCTTGCCTTGCATCTACGCGAACATCGTGAAGAGCTGTATCAGTTGTCGTTCAACACCGGAGGAACACAAGCCGACCACCTAATTGATGTGGATGGCGGCATTGGCACTGTGTTGGTCTATGCCTCTAAAGGGCGGCGCGACCTGCCCGACGCACAGATCTATCTGGATGGACCACCAGAACAGTTGAGCCGAAATGGCACCTTTATGGGGCGCCACATATGCACCCCACTTCAAGGCGTTGCGGTACATATAAACGCATTCAACTTTCCTGTATGGGGCATGTTGGAAAAACTGGCCCCTACCCTCCTTGCAGGAATGCCTGCGATTATCAAACCAGCCACTGCAACCTGCTATGTGACTGAGGCTTGCGTGCGGATTATGTTAGACAGTGGATTGCTGCCTAAGGGCGCGCTGCAGTTAGTGTCTGGTGGTATTGGAGACATGTTAGATCACCTTGATTTGCAAGATGTCGTCACCTTTACAGGATCGGCTAACACCGCATTAAAACTGCGTGGCAACGAAAATATCTTGCGTAATTCAATCCGCTTTACAGCTGAACAAGACAGTCTAAACGCGTCTGTTTTGGGTCCAGATGCGCAAGTCGGAACACCCGAATTTGATTTATTCGTAAAAGAAGTGCAGCGCGAGATGACCACCAAAGCTGGTCAAAAATGCACTGCAATTCGGCGCGTTTTGATGCCACAGGGCACCAGTGATGCGTTCGTCGAAGCACTTGGTAAGCGTCTAGCCAACATTACCCTTGGCGATCCCCGTGACCAAGGAACAAAAATGGGTGCACTGGTTTCTAAAGCACAGAAAAATGATGTTTTGGAAAAGATCGCGCAAATCGGTTCTGAAGCTAAGCGCGTAATTGGTGATCCCGAAAACCACCCAATGTCCAAAAGCAAGGGGGCATATTTACCGCCTGTAGTCTTCCATTGCGACGACCCTGATTCCGCACAGCATGTACACGATACTGAGGCCTTTGGGCCTGTTTCTACTATCATGGAATATCGTGATTTGGGTCACGCTACCGAATTGTTAAACAAAGGCAAGGGATCGCTTGTTGCTTCCGTCATCACGCATGATGGCGATGTGGCCCGCGAAATCACAATGGCATCAGGCGCGTTTCATGGCCGCTTGTATTTTAACAACCGCGATTCAATGGCCGAGGCAACGGGCCACGGCGCACCCCTTCCCCACTTGGTTCACGGCGGTCCAGGTCGCGCTGGTGGTGGCGAAGAGTTAGGTGGGACACGCGCAGTGATGCATTATATGCAACGCACCGCAGTCCAAGGCAGCCCTGACATTTTGACCGCAGTAGGTAGTCAGTGGGTACCACAATCAACAATAGAAACAGACAAGCCTCATCCCTTCACACGCACATTCCACGATGTCGAATTGGGCGATACCCTTCTCAGCGGATCACGTGAGATTACGCTGGAAGATATCGAAACTTTCGCGCACTTCACAGGTGACACGTTTTACGCGCACATGGATGAAGAGGCTGCCAAAGCTAACCCTTTCTTCCCAGGTCGTGTTGCGCACGGTTACCTTTTGATCAGCTTTGCCGCTGGATTGTTCGTCCAACCTGATCCAGGTCCTGTTTTGGCGAACACGGGCCTTGATAACTTACGCTTTATGAAACCAGTTCAGGCGGGCGATAGAATCAAGGTCCAACTTACTGTTAAGGCCAAAACACCCCGCAATGATGAATATGGTGAGGTGCGATGGCATGTGACCTTAACCAATCAAGATGATGAGGCTGTGGCTGAATACGAGCTACTGACAATGAATGCTTACTAAACCACTTTCAGACGCCGTTGAGGCGTTGACTACGTTAAACAATCAGCGCGTTTGGTCGTTGTTAGTCACTGTTTTCGGGGACCTTGCCCAGAACGATGGGGACGTGATCGAGGGGCCTGTGTTGTCTGTACTGATGTCAGATATGGGTATTAAGGCCGAAGCCACCCGCGTCGCCTTGCACCGCTTGCGCAACGACGATTGGATAATGTCAGTCAAAAGCGGACGCAACAGTTTGCACAGCCTAACAGCGAGCGGGCGACAAGAAAGTTCTGCGGCCAGCCCCCGAATTTATGGCCACCCAAATGACGCTCCAAAACACTGGCACCTGCTGATATTGGGCAGCACATCAGCGCATTCGCGAAAAGCCATGGCGCAGCTAGGATTTGCCCCGTTGATGCCACGCGTGTACCTAGGACCAAGGGATGCAACGCCTCCCGACGATGCGTTGGTTCTTTCGCCAACATCATTACCACCCTGGCTAGCCGAACAATTTGAACCAAAGGACTTAGCACAAGATTACGCTGAGCTGCACCAAGCGCTACAGCGCGTTCAGAATGCCGTAGATCAGGCAACATTAATAACACCACGTGACACAGCGGTCTTGCGATGCTTGATCGTCCACAACTGGCGTAGACTGGTTTTGAAGCATCCAGAGCTGCCCAGAGACTTATATTCGCCTGGCTGGCATGGTCATGATTGTAGAAGCCTGGTAAGTTCCTTGTTAAGCAAACTCCCAAAACCAGACCTTGGCCAAATATCGCTAGAATAAAAGCCACGCTTTTACAGCGGGTCAACCCACGCTATAGCAGTGATATGACAAACTATCTTCATATCTCAGACCTGCCCGATGATTTGGATCTTGGTCCTGAAGTCGCCATTGATTGCGAAACTATGGGACTGAATCCGCACCGCGACCGCTTATGTGTTGTTCAACTGTCTGCTGGTGACGGAGATGCTCATATGGTGCAGATCATGAAAGGGCAATCAGAGGCCCCTAACTTGTGCGCTATTCTGGCAAATCCAAAAGTCTTAAAATTGTTTCACTATGGACGATTTGACATCGCCGCGATGCAGAATGCTTTTGGTACTGTAACCGCACCTGTCTATTGCACGAAGATTGCCAGCCGTTTGGTACGCACTTACACCGACCGCCATGGATTGAAAAATTTACTGCACGATCTTTTGGAAGTGAACCTTTCTAAACATCAGCAATCAAGCGATTGGGGTGCTCCAAATCTTAGTGATGCGCAATTGGAATATGCCGCCTCCGACGTACTGTACCTTCACCGCCTACGTGAAGCGTTGAACAAACGTTTAGTCCGCGAAGGACGAATGGAAATTGCCCAATCCTGCTTTGATTTTCTTCCAGCTCGTGCCAAGCTAGACCTACTAGGGTGGCCCGAAACCGACATTTTTGCGCATACATGAACAAAGTGCATTCGACATTGGTAGGCCTCTGAATGGATCGTTATTCACGCATGATCGTTTGGTTAAAGGTGTTGCTGCCGTTGATGGCACTGGCTTTGTTGTCCACAGTGTTCTTGCTCTCTCGAAATGTTGATCCTCTGGCCTCAATCCCATTTGCCCAAGCCGAAATCGACGAAAGACTAAAAGACCAACAAATCACCGGCCCAATCTTTTATGGTTCGTCTGATCGCGGCGATGAAATTGCACTATTCGCGGAAAAGATGGCTATGGGACAAGGGAATGGCATAACCGTAGCCAACGCAGTTTCCGGTCAGATTGACTGGGCCTCTGGGGGGCGCTTGCTGTTCGTGTCAGATACTGGTGAAATTGATATGTCAAAAGACACTGTCATTTTGTCCGAAAACGTTTCGATCAAAACATCCAGCGGGTACGAAATCAACTCGGAACGCTTGATTTCAGGGATGACATCACTGAGTGTAACATCACCTGACGAAGTATTTGCCGTGGGGCCCCTTGGGGAATTTACAGCCGGTGCCATGTGGGTAAATACGCCCGAAGAGAACGGCCCCGTTCAAATGGTTTTCACAAACGGTGTGAAGCTGTTATACGACCCTAAAATCAAATGAGATGATAAACCGTGAATATATTTCAACCTTTGACGCTTTGTATCGCACTGCTTGGTGCGACACCGCTCCATGCCCAAGGCACCAGTGTGGCCTTTGGAACGATCACTCAGGACACAACCGCACCAGTTGAAGTGACTTCTGACGAATTGTCCGTAGATCAGGAAACTGGAAGAGCTGTTTTCGTCGGTAACGTCATAGTTGGGCAGGGAGAACTTCGACTTGCAGCCCAAGAAGTAACAGTTATTTATCGAGAAGAAAGTGCTGGCATTGAAAGAATGATCGCAACGGGTGATGTTACATTGGTTTCTGGTCTCGATGCTGCAGAGGCAAAGCGCGCCGACTACACGATCGATTCGGGCGAAATTATCATGACAGGTGACGTCCTGCTTACCCAAGGCCTCAGCGCAATCGCGTCTGACAAAATGGTGATCTATCTTAAAGATGGAACTGCAAACATGACTGGCCGGGTGAAAACCATCCTGCAAACTGGCAATAATTAATGACGCAGCCAACTCTTGAAGTGACCACGGGCCAAGTGGGTTTGAAAATCACAAACCTACGAAAGTCGTATCGTAAAAAGGTCGTCATCCGCGATTTTTCGATGGAGCTAAATCGTGGGGAAGTGGTTGCATTGCTGGGCCCTAACGGATCAGGAAAGACCACAACATTTTACTCTGTAGCTGGACTGGTAACACCCGAAGGCGGAACAGTGATTGTCGACGGCCACGACGTTACAACACTGCCAATGTATCGCCGTGCGCAACTGGGCATTGGCTATCTACCCCAAGAAATGAGTATTTTTCGTGGTCTCAATGTTGAAGACAACATAAGCGCAATCTTGGATATTTCAGTGCCAAGCCGCCAAAAACGTCGCGAGCGGCTTGAAGAACTTTTGAGTGAGTTTTCGATTGAACACCTGCGACGCGCGCCTGCGCTGGCCCTTTCCGGTGGTGAACGACGCCGCGTCGAAATTGCGCGATGTTTGGCGACCGACCCAAAATATCTACTGCTTGATGAACCCTTCGCAGGTGTTGATCCCATCTCTGTTGGAGACATACGTAACCTTGTTTCCGACCTTAAGAACCGCGGTATAGGTGTTCTGATTACGGATCATAACGTACGGGAAACATTGGAAATTGTAGATCGTGCATATATTTTGCACGATGGTAAAGTTCTCATGTCTGGCACGCCAAACGAGGTCGTAGAAAATAAAAATGTACGCAGTGTTTACCTAGGCGATAATTTTCGCATTTCATAGACCTCCGCCAAATACGCCCGACAAGATCCCAAATAATTTACCTATTTCCATTGACAGGCTGCCTTGTTCTCGGGCTGAATGTGAGTATGGCAAAAACGTTTCAATCGTCTGATCACCGACCGGTTCCCGCTTTGGGGACCCAACGACAATCAGGCAACGTATATGCCTTTTCCGCGAAAACGACCACCATCCTCATCCCTTCTTAGGGTTCCTAAGATATTGGTCGTTTCGTCCATTTTGAAGGAGAAATAATGCGGTATCAAATTAGCGGTAAAAAAATCGACATCGGAATGTCCTTGCAAACTCATGTTAGGGCTGAACTGGATGAAGTCGTCCAGAAATACGCAGAACGTCCGACCGATGCATTGGTCGTGTTTTCGAAATCTGCACATGAATTCGCATGTGAGGCGACGGTCCATTTATCTACAGGATTGACCGCGACTGCCAAAGCAAAAGACACCGAGATTTATGCCGCGTTCAATTCATGCTGCGCTAAGATGGAAAAGCAACTAAGGCGATACAAACGGCGGCTGAAAGATCATCACAAAGATAGGACTCAACCGGTTGAACTTTTCGGTGGTTCCTCCTATATCCTCGCATCAGATGATGGTACTGAGCAGTCGGAACCTGAAACACTGCAGCCCATTATTGTGGCAGAGATGGAAGCAAAAATCCCATCCCTTTCCGTTGGTGAGGCGGTCATGCAGATGGAATTGGCCGGAGCACCAGTATTGGTTTTCCGCAACGAAAATAAAGTTGGGGTAAACGTGGTGTATCGTCGTGATGACGGCAACATCGGGTGGATCGACCCTTAAAGATTAATCGGCGAGAAACACGCCTAGAATAAAGTGCGAACAGAATGGATTTTGCGAAACTTCTAAGGCCGGAGGCTGTCAGGGTATTGACTGCAGCCTCCAGCAAGAAACGTCTGTTGCATGAAATCGGCGATCTGGTCAGTGGAGTTTATGAACTCGACGCTGGTATGATCGTAGAATCTTTGCTCGCACGTGAAAGCTTGGGCCCGACTGGTGTCGGAAACGGCGTTGCATTGCCTCACGCAAGAGTCGAGGGGCTTGATTCGGTCGTTGGAGCTTTTGTACTCTTGGATCGGCCAGTCGAATTTGATGCCGTCGATCGCCAACCCGTCGACATTGCCTTTAGCCTGTTTGCCCCACTCAATGCGGGTGTAGAACATCTAAAGGCGCTGGCACTGGTTTCCCGCACTCTTCGCGATGCATCAATACGCGCAAAACTACGCGCCAACCCTGATCCGACAACAATCTATGCAATCTTGGCAGAGACCCAAAGAAGCCAAGCAGCTTAGCTTTCGCCGCCTAACGCATAACCTATCCCCAGCTATCAAAGCCAAACATCATGTAGTCGCGTTGGTACGCGCTTTGTGCAGCGGCTTCGATCTCAGCGTCGTAAATTTCGGACAGATCAAATCGGCTATCTGCATTAGGTTTACCCATATCAACTGGTGTGTTGTGTCCAAGCTGAGCCAACAATTGAGGTAGTTCAACTTCAAGATCGGATTCACGTATCACCCGATCTGGCAATGCAAACTCACCAAAACCCTGTAACGACTGCGCCTGCGTACACCACGTCGCATCAATACGGATGGCCGTCTGCCCCAACAAATTTCCCTTTAAGAAGACTAGAAAGGCCAGAAATGCGGTCCGGTGCGCGGCAAGATCATATCCTGCGTCTGGCATCTCTTCGGGAATCGGCAAACCATAGCGGCGGCGTAATGTTTGACGAAGCCCCGCATACCCACCTTGGCCAGTATTTAGAATGTGATGACAAAATGCAAAATGCGCCCGTGCAACCGGATGGCGCAAAACTGTAAAGCTTCTGTGATCTGTGTGCTTACGCTTCCATTGACGGAGGTCTTTTTGCGAGAACTTCTTCAATAGATCAGATCTCTTACCACCATCGACCTGGGCAAGCCAATCTAGTATCCGGGCCTCAGGACCACCACGCATCGGAAGGTACATCAACCCAGATTGTGGGGCTGCCACATATGTAGGGATGCTTGGGCCTCGTCGTGGTTCGAAATTCGGCGTGCGATTCAAATTGAACCGGTCCAACCCAGATAACGCTTGTTCCATCTCATCAAAATTCCTGACCTTTTCAGAAATTGGGCTGGGGTTTTGTTTTTTTAGGCTTCTATCCAAACTTTCAAGTTCAGCTTTAACACCCAAAAAACGGGCCATACCGTTCATGATTTCAACGCTTTGCAGGTCTTCATACGACACATAAAAAGCAGCTTGACCCGCGGCCTGAAGCGTATTTAGAAGTGTGACCTGAAAGGCCTGTAAGGCTTCTAGATGTCCGGCAAACTCATCATCTTCAAAAGTAGCTTGACCGTCCTTGCGAGATTTCGCGTCTGTAAGCTTCCACTGCCCTGTTTCTTTTGCAATTTTCCAAGACACGTAGCTGTCGACAGGGTTTCTAGTCAAAATGATCTTTGCACATTTTGGATCAGACAAACATTTGTCCAAAATGCGGGAATCATGGTCGTGAAAGTATCGAAATCCACCAATGCCAGAAGCCTGATGTTTGATATTTCGCAATAACGTCTGTGGATCTGCATACCGCGTTTCCTGTGAAATACCAAGGATTTCCGTAGCTTTCGGGTATCCAATGAAATGAGGATTAAATGCCTCACCATGACATTCTATCCCATCAAATGCATTTAGGTTCGTTTCGAGAAAATTGGAGCCCGTCCGCATTTCCGCAAAGACAACAATACATACCCAAAGGACGTTCGAACTAAACCAAATATTGGAACTGAATGTTCCAGGAATTCGGACAAATAGGCCATCTCGACACGGTCTACACCCGTCAAAAGACGCCCCGCACGCCGAATTAGACGCGTGACATCCAGCAACCTTGCTGGTGGTGGCTTATTCGGAATATTGTCCAGTTTGGTGCCATCTCCATGCATCAGATATCATGGTTTCCATATTTGATCGTGATGGATTCCATCCCAATTCATTGACCGCACGCGATGATCCAGACACGAGCTTCGTGCAATCCCCAGCGCGACGCGCACCCTCAAGAATTGGCACTTCACGGTTTGTTACGCTGCGCGAATGATTAACAACCTCGCGAACAGAAAACCCGCTGCCGGTTCCAAGATTGAAAACGCGGCTACCTTTGCCATTCTGCAACCACCGAAGGCCCAAGACATGGGCATCGACCAAATCACAAACATGGACGTAATCACGAATGCATGTTCCATCAGGTGTATCGTAATCGCTACCAAAGATAGTAAGCGCGTCCCGCTTTCCATCGATTGCATCAAGCATCAGTGGAATCAAATGTGTTTCGGGCTGATGGAACTCGCCCACTTCGCCGTCAGGGTCTGCACCCGCAACGTTAAAATAGCGGAAAATCACATGGCGAAGTTCGTTTGATCCCTCAAAGTCGCGCAAGATGTCTTCAATTGCTCGCTTCGATGCACCATATGAATTGATTGGATATTGGGCGCTGTCTTCGTCCAAAACAACATTGTCCTGATCGCCGTAAGTTGCGCATGTGCTAGAAAAAACAAAGTTTTTACAATTTGCAGCAACGGCAGCTTCAATCAACGTCAGCGAACCACTGACGTTATTACGCCAATATTTACCTGGCTCGGACATGCTTTCCCCAACTTGGGAAAGTGCGGCAAAGTGCATGACAGCGACAGGCGTATATTTTCTAAAGACTTCGTCCAAAGAATTACGATCCAAAAGATCGCCCTGCTCAAACGGGCCAAATTTAACTGCATCCTTCCAACCCGTAACCAAGTTATCGAACGTCACCGGTATAAAGCCGGCAGCCTTCAAAGCCTTGCAGGCATGTGACCCAATGTATCCAGCACCACCCGTTACAAGAACATGTTGTCCCATGATTTTATTGGGCCCTTTGCGGGTGAACGATCCCAGCAAGATATTCTGACAGATCATCGCGCAATTCAGGCCGTTCCAGCGCAAAGGCTACAGTTGCCTGTAAAAATCCAGCCTTAGACCCACAGTCAAACCGCTTCCCTTTAAAGCGGAAGCCGTAAACCGGGTTTTCTTGGGCAATCTCGTCTGCAATTGCATCCGTCAATTGGATTTCGCCACCTGAGCCCGCTTTGATACGGTTCAAGTTGCCCAAAACGTTCGGTGATAGAATATACCGCCCGATCACAGCCAGGTTGGACGGCGCATCTTCCATTGCTGGCTTTTCAACCATGCCTTTGACGCTCACCAAGTCACCCATATCGTCCTGCACGTCCAAAACCCCGTAGGACGAGGTTTGCTCAGGCGAGACTTCCATTGCAGCCACCATGTTGCCACCGGTTTCAGCATAGGCTTCCACCATCTGCTTAAGGCATGATGTTTCGCCAGCAATGACGTCATCAGGCAGAATAACCGCAAAAGGTTCGTTAGCGATCAAACGACGCGCACACCAAACGGCATGCCCTAGTCCAAGCGCACGATGCTGGCGAATGTACGCAATTGCGCCACTGTCCATATTCGTCGCTTTTAAGATATCCAACAGCTCAGTTTTATTCTTTTTACGCAACTCCTGCTCAAGCACAGGGGAGTGGTCAAAGTAATCTTCCAACGCGCCCTTGCCGCGGGAAGTGACAAAGATGAACTCTTTGATTCCTGCTTCGCGCGCTTCATCAATCGCATATTGGATCAAAGGACGATCCACCAATGTCATGATTTCCTTAGGTACAGATTTAGTCGCTGGTAAAAACCGCGTCCCCAAACCTGCGACGGGAAAAATTGCCTTTGTTACTTTTTTACGCATAACTGCACATCACTTGCTCAATCTTCCGCAATCTAAACGGAAATGGTCTGTATGTTGTCACTGGTACCTCAAGATCTGAGCCAACGCCAATTTCCCGTATTAATCCTACCTTATAGCCATCCATCAACCGCCCTAGAAGCCGACGGATCGAACGAGGCTCCAATCCCCCACTTATCATATGCCCGATCAATCTCTTACGCTCGACTTTGATGATTGAAGCCCAGTGATCTTTGCGGGTCTCTTCCTCAATAAACTTGCGTTGAAAAACGGCCCAGCTGGCACCAATATCAAACAGGTCGCTGGGCACACGGTCGCCACGACGGCGGATACTTTGGGCAAATCCATGGTGCACTTGAGCTAGCGGTGCGATAGCAGTCAAATGATTGGCTGCTGCCAAGCGCATGTTCCAATCGGTTTCATCGAGATAAAAATGGTACGCGGGATCAAATCCCTCAAGGTCCACCAGAACACTTCGGCGAACGGCCATATTGGTGCCTTCAGTTTTCACCGCGTGGCCTACTGGCGGTGTTAGGATGGTAGGGTTTTCTTCATCAACATCAATTTTTGATGCAAATCCAAAACGATCAAGTACCCGCGCCTTCCATTGAAAACTAATTCCATTTCGCCCTATCACAAAACCGCCCACAGCGCTGACCTTATCTCTAGAAAATGGGGTGATTAGATAAGTTAACCAAGTAGGTTCTGGAACCGCATCATCATCAATAAACGCAACGATTTCTCCTGCAGAGTGTGCAATGCCAATATTGCGAGCCATAGAAATGTTGGCGTCGTCGAATTGAACGGTTTTAATTTTCCCCTTAAAGCCATCAAGCGCGGCAAGCCCTTTTGCATTTGCAACAACCACAATTTCAAAGTCATCGTACTGGACCTGAGAAAGGCCCAACACACAGATACAACGCGTCTGGCCGGTCGCGGCTGACAACCACAACACTGACCGAACAGGGCACTAATCCAACCCCATTTCAGCCATCATATCCTCAATCAATGGGACATCTTCTGGATTGTTCAGCTCCCAGAACTGACGTCCGTTTGCCTGAACTTCGGTGCAACGGACTGAACGCCCATTCTCCATAAACCGCAACTGCTCAAGTCCCTCAAGTTGCTCTAAAGGACCAACAGGCCAAGAAGGATAATCAGCGAGAGCGTCTGGGCGATAAGCATAGACACCGACGTGGTGAAACACAGGTGTAACAGTATCCTCCCCGAACACTTCAGACGTGAAGGGGATAACTTCTTTTGAGAAATACAGCGCCCGCTTATTCACATCAAAAACGGATGTTGTTCCACCCACTCGACCCGCTTTTCGATCAGCTAAAAAACTATTCAGCGTTGCGCCGTCACAGCGTAACACTGGTGTCGAAATCTCAGCGTTAGGGTCGATCTTTAGATCAGCAATAAGATCCTCGACAAACCAATGCGGAGTAAGCGGCGCATCGCCTTGTAAGTTTACAACGATGTCATAACCTCCCCCCAGCGCAGTATGCGCCGCAGCACATCGCTCCGTTCCGTTTGCACAGGCCTCGGGTGTCATCACAACCTCAGCACCAAACGCTTCCGCTGTGTTCTTGATCCGATTATCGTCCGTTGCAACTACAACACGGTCAACACCTCCAACCTCACAAGCAGCACGCCAAGAACGCTCAATCAATGAGCGCGACTGACCCGACGCGCCCTTCAGCATAGCGAGGGGTTTCGCAGGATATCGCGTCGATGCGTAGCGTGCGGGGATGACAATCAGTACGGTCATTATGCTGGTTTCAATTCAACGGAAGGTGCAAAGGCTATAAAGAATGGGTTGGCAAAATCTGCTTTGCCATACTTAAGCGGTGTTTGGTCGTCGAAGCGAACCACATCACCACCAGCACCGAGCAAAACAGCATGGCCGGCAGCCGTGTCCCATTCCATCGTACGTCCTAGGCGAGGATATACATCTGCCTCACCCGTCGCGATCAAGCAAAATTTCAAAGACGAGCCCGCACTTTTCATATCATTGACTGCGTATTTGTTGATGTAGTCATCAGTTGCTTGATCACGGTGAGATTTCGACGCCACCACCATCAACGCCGTATTGTCCGCCTTAGACACTGATATAGGAATTAAAGTTCCCATTGCATCTTTGTCCAAAGCCCCAACTTCTTCAACTGTTTGACCATCAGCTAGGGTAAAGAACATGCGGTTCTTTGCAGGAGCATAAACGACTCCCCGAGTTGGAACGCCACCTTCGACCATCGCAATGTTAACTGTAAAATCGCCGCGGCGGTGGATGAATTCTTTAGTTCCATCAAGTGGATCAACGATCAAAAATGTATCACCCTTAATGGTGTGGGTGTCTGATTGCTCTTCCGTCACCAGCATCACACTAGGGAATGCTGTGCGCAAACCAGCAGAAATAATGGCATCTGCTGCTTCGTCCGCTGCCGTCACAGGGCTTTCGTCTGACTTCAGTTTCACATCAAAATCATCGGCTTGGTAAATTTCCATGATCTTGTCGCCAGCTTCAAGCGCCAACTTACGGATAACCGGGATCAAATCGTCATAGTTCACGTGCATTCTCCTGCTCACGTATTGAGTGATAGCATTTGTTGATATGCCTACTTATGTCTCTTATGATATGAGCTGAACGGAACGGCAAGAATTCCGTGCAGCTCCAATATTTACTTGAGGTAAATCGAAAATGGTGCAGTTCCAATCCGCTCGCAAACCAACCGGTGGTTTTTCGTCGGCAATCGCGATCGCTGAATTGGTCTATCACTCTATCGTTCGAAGCGTCAGAAAGCAGCACAACAACGCGTTCCTAGCCCTTGCAGTTAACATGCTCCAAGTCGCAATTTTTGTAGGCGTCTTCTACATTATGTTCACTATTCTGGGCCTGCGTGGCGCTGCCATACGTGGCGATTTCCTTGTATACATCATGACCGGAATCTTTCTTTTCATGACACACACAAAAACGCTCACAGCAGTTATTGCATCGGAAGGTCCCGCAAGCGCAATGATGCAGCACGCCCCAATGAATACCATTATTTCAATAATGGCAGCAGCTTTGGGCGCGCTGTACGTCCAAATATTTTCTCTGTTCATTATTTTGTATGGCTACCACGTTATTGTGATACCAGTCGAAATTGACGATCCAGCCTCAGCGTTCGCAATGCTAATGATTGCATGGGTATCTGGTGTTGCTTTAGGTCTGGCCTTGCTCGCCTTGAAACCATGGTTCCCCACTGGCGTTTCTGTTATGTCTGTACTTTACATGCGTGCAAACATGATTGCGTCAGGCAAGATGTTCGTCGCCAACTCATTGCCCAGCTTTATGTTGGCAATGTTCGATTGGAATCCATTGTTCCACTTGATCGACCAAGCTCGCGGATTTGCGTTTATCAATTACTTCCCTCGTAACAGCAATTGGGAATATGCAATTTATGTCACCATTGCGTTGCTCATGCTGGGGCTAATGGGTGAATTTTACACTCGTAGACATGCTTCAGTAAGTTGGGATGCGCGCAGATAACCTAGCATTTTGAAGGCGCAAAGTTGGCAATCAGTTTACAACCCTTAGAGTCAGATTGATCCGCCCACTATTTGGCAACAAATTTGACGACCCAAAGCGAATCCGATCAACACCGTGATAGGCCAATCTGGCCTCTCCACCCATCACGACGACATCGCCCGATTGCAACCAGATAGAATCCGTCTTACCGCCACGTTCTGTGCCACCCACCCGCAAAAGCCCTTCATCACCCAAAGATACCGAAACCACTGGGTATTCAAAACTGGCCTCATCCCTATCCTGATGCATCCCCATCCTCGCATCCTGGCCATAAAAGTTGACGAGGCAGCATTCGGGTGACCGGTCGACACCTGAAACTTTTTCCCAAATACCCAAAACTTCCGCAGGGATCACGGGCCAAGGCATGCCATTCGGGTGAAACCTTCGGTATTCATAGCCATGAGAGTCAGAGTACCAACCAAACATGCCAGCCGAAGTCATCTTAACACTCATCGGCTTGCCATATGGGGTCATCGGAGAGAAAACGGGAGCCACTTTTGCAATATCCCGCACAGCTTCCAGCAATGTTAATTGCTCCACTGAACCGAGCAATTCTTTGTGAATTTCGAACCCACGTAGCTTAAGAACCGACATAAGTACCTCATTAGGTAAAGATTCACGCAAATACCTACGCCACAATGGTTGCAGGGGGCATTTACCCTCCTTATATAACCTCCGAACCGCGCAGAGCGACTAGTTTTGCGTGACATCATTATCGGGGCAATGACGCCAAAAAGGGTCAACGCCTCGCCACATCGCCTTATGATATGAAAAGGGATCGAAAACATGGCCAAAGTTATTGGTATTGACCTCGGAACGACCAACTCCTGTATTGCAATTATGGACGGCAGTCAGCCTCGCGTTATCGAAAACGCTGAAGGCGCACGCACCACGCCCTCTATCGTGGCCTTCACCGACAATGAACGCCTTGTAGGTCAGCCTGCAAAACGCCAAGCGGTAACAAACCCTGAAAACACAATCTTTGGTGTCAAACGCCTAGTCGGTCGTCGCAATGACGACGCGCACTTGGCCAAAGACAAAAAGAACCTTCCGTTCAATGTCATCGATGGCGGCAACGGTGATGCATGGGTTGAAGCCAAAGGCGAAAAATATTCACCTTCCCAAATCTCTGCCTTCATTCTAGGCAAGATGAAAGAAACAGCTGAATCATACTTGGGCGAAGAAGTGACCCAAGCGGTCATTACTGTTCCTGCGTATTTCAACGACGCACAGCGTCAAGCAACCAAAGACGCTGGCAAAATTGCTGGCCTTGAAGTTCTGCGTATCATTAACGAGCCAACAGCTGCTGCGTTGGCATACGGCTTGGACAAAAAAGAAACACAGACCATCGCGGTCTATGACCTTGGCGGTGGTACATTTGACGTAACCATCCTCGAAATCGACGATGGCCTATTCGAAGTTAAATCAACAAACGGCGACACCTTTTTGGGCGGCGAAGACTTTGACATGCGCATCGTCAACTACCTTGCCGAAGAGTTCAAAAAAGAGCACTCCGTCGATCTGACACAAGACAAGATGGCATTGCAGCGTCTGAAAGAAGCCGCTGAAAAAGCCAAGATCGAATTATCTTCTGCAAACCAAACAGAGATCAACCAACCGTTTATCTCAATGGGTTCTACAGGCCAGCCACTTCACATGGTGATGAAACTGACACGTGCGAAATTGGAAAGCCTTGTTGGTGATTTAATTAAAGCATCAATGAAGCCATGTGCTGCTGCGCTTAAAGACGCGGGTATCTCAGCTTCTGACATCGACGAAGTCGTATTGGTTGGTGGTATGACACGTATGCCACGCGTTATCGAAGAAGTGACTAAGTTCTTCGGTAAAGAGCCACATAAAGGCGTGAACCCGGATGAAGTTGTTGCCATGGGCGCAGCAATTCAAGCGGGCGTTCTACAAGGTGACGTAAAAGACGTTGTTCTTTTGGACGTAACACCATTGTCCTTGGGCATCGAAACTTTGGGCGGCGTATTCACCCGTTTGATCGATCGCAACACGACGATCCCAACGAAGAAATCACAAATCTTCTCAACTGCAGAAGACAACCAAAATGCTGTGACCATTCGCTGCTTCCAAGGCGAACGCGAAATGGCTTCGGACAACAAAATGTTGGGGGCTTTCAACCTTGAAAACATACCACCAGCACCACGCGGTCTGCCACAAATCGAAGTGACCTTTGACATCGACGCCAACGGCATCGTGTCCGTAGGTGCCAAAGACAAAGGCACCGGCAAAGAGCAACAGATCACAATCCAAGCATCTGGTGGTCTGTCAGACGCCGATATCGAGCAAATGGTTCAAGATGCAGAAGACAATGCTGAGTCCGATAAAGAGCGCAAAGAGCTGATCGAAGCGAAGAACCAAGCAGAGAGCCTTGTTCACTCGACTGAGAAAGCAATGGAAGAGCACAAAGACAAAGTCGACCCGACTACTATCGAGGCGATTGAGTTGGCGATTGCTGCGCTGAACGACGATCTTGAAACAGACAATGCTGACAAGATCAAATCAGGCATCCAGAACGTGACCGAAGCGGCCATGAAACTGGGCGAAGCGATCTACAAAGCTGCGGCTGCGGAAGAAAGCGGCGACGACATGTCTGAGCCAGCTGGTGCAGATGAAGGCGCGGACGACGACATCCTCGACGCTGAATTCGAAGATTTGGACGACGACAAGCGCACATAAGCGCCACTCTGAACAACGACAGGGCCGGTCCGATTTATGGACCGGCCTTTGATGTTCCAAAGGGGACCCTGATCCATGGCTAAACGTGACTATTATGATGTGCTTGGCATTGCCAAAGGCGCGTCTGCGGACGAGATCAAAAAAGGCTATCGCAAGAAAGCCCGCGAATTGCATCCCGACCACAATTCCGACAACCCAAAAGCCGAAGACCAATTTAAAGAAGCGAATGAAGCTTACGAGGTCCTAAAGGACGGCGATAAGAAAGCTGCATATGATCGTTACGGACATGCTGCCTTTGAGGGCGGAATGGGCGGCGGCGGCGGTCGCCAAGGCGGCGGTGGTCAAGGCGACTTTGGCAGCGCATTCTCCGACGTATTCGATGACCTATTTGGCGATTTTATGGGCGGCCAACGTGGCGGCGGCGGGCGGCGGGCAGCGCGTGGCGCTGACTTGCGCTACAACTTGCGTATCTCGCTCGAAGACGCATTTGCAGGTATGCAAAAAACCATCAACGTTCCAACCGCGCTGGCCTGTGACGGCTGCGAAGGTACCGGCGCTGAAGGTGGTGCTGAACCATCTACATGTCCAACATGTTCTGGCATGGGCAAGGTGCGTGCTCAGCAAGGGTTCTTTACTGTTGAGCGCTCTTGCCCAACGTGTTCCGGCATGGGCCAGATTATTAATAACCCATGCAAGTCTTGTTCTGGTGCAGGCCGTGTCGAAAAAGACCGTTCACTTTCTGTTAACATCCCTGCTGGAGTCGAAACAGGCACACGTATTCGCCTGTCAGGCGAAGGCGAAGCCGGCATGCGTGGCGGACCGTCTGGTGATCTCTATATCTTTATCGAAGTCTCTGATCACAAGTTGTTTGAGCGTGATGGCCTAAGCCTGTTCTGCCGCGTCCCTGTATCAATGAGCACGGCAGCCTTGGGTGGGAGCATCGAAGTGCCAACCATCGATGGTGGCCGTGGTCGCGTGCAGATCCCAGCAGGCAGTCAAGCGGGCCGTCAGATGCGCCTTCGCGGCAAAGGTATGCCAGCGATACGTGGAAACAACTCTGGTGACATGTTCATCGAAATGGCCGTGGAAACACCTGTCAATCTGACAACGCGTCAAAAAGAACTCCTTAAGGAGTTCGATGAGCTCTCCTCAGAGAACAATCCAGAAAGCAGTAGCTTCTTCTCTTCTGTCAAATCCTTCTGGGATGCGATGAAAAGCTAAGGTTTAGGGCAGGGTTATCCCTGTCCTAAACCACCAACTTCGCAGCTGATTAACCATCCAGCAATCAGGTTTTGCGAACCTTACCTCATGAACGACTCACATCCCGCATTTGCAGAAGCCAGCAACCTTTTCGATCTGGACGAAGCCACGCCCATTGACTGGCCGTGCAGCCGGCCTGCGGTGCTCATCGCACATGAACGCAAGGCCCTGCGCGATAGGTTCTCTGAGGCCGGACCAACATCCCTTCCTGATCAAGAAATACTGGAATTGATTTTGTTTCGGGCAATGCCCCGCAAAGACGTAAAACCATTGGCCAAAGAACTGCTGGAGGCCTTTGGTGATTTCAACCGTGTCGTCACAGCTCCCATTGATCGCTTGCGCCAGTACACGGGGCTTACAAAGGCCGTGGCGCTAGAGTTCAAAATAATCGAGGCAGCGGCGCATCGCCTTGCGCGATCCAAAATCATGCGCCGCCCTGTGTTATCATCTTGGGACGCGTTGCTGGATTATTGCCATACCGCTATGTCACACGGAGAAACGGAAAAATTTAGAGTTCTCTTTCTCGACCCCAAAAATGTACTGATCGCTGATGAAGAGCAAGCCAAAGGCACCGTAGATCACGTGCCCGTTTACCCCCGGGAGGTTGCAAAACGCTCCTTAGAGCTGAACGCCAGCGCCATCATACTTGTGCACAATCATCCGTCTGGTGATCCAACCCCATCACGATCTGACATTAGCATGACACACCAAATACAACGCGCTTGTGACGCGCTGGGGCTCACACTTCACGATCATCTCATAATAGGTAAATCAAAGGAACTTAGCTTCCGATCTGAAGGGTTGATTTAGCGCACCCAGACCTCGACCCGTCGATTGGCTTGGCGTCCCCATTCACTATCGTCACACGCCATTGGCAACGCCTCGCCAAAAGCGTCAACGTCGAGCTGAACACGGTCTAAATTAGCAGTCTCAGCGGCTTTGCTTACTGCGCGGCGCACTGCGTCTGCACGGCGCAGAGCGATTTCACGATTAGCGGTTGCCGCTCCATCACCATCACTAAAACCAACAAACATTATGCGACGTGCATCATATTTCCCAAGCTCTAGTGAGGTGCCCCTAGATTTGTAGACGGTTTGCTTGGTAATTTTGGAACCAAGGAGAGACGGATATGAGTAAGGGAATTCGGTTTACGGACGAGTTTAAGCAGGATGCTGTGGCACAGGTTGTTGAGCG
>Ga0209195_1000610_pt1 | contig 26797 bp, 18 predicted proteins | sample COGITO_mtgs_1004_3_FD_184788 | JGI IMG/M metagenome (GOLD analysis project Ga0209195, IMG submission 184788) | Pelagic marine microbial communities from North Sea - COGITO_mtgs_100420 (SPAdes) (version 2) | ecosystem: Environmental > Aquatic > Marine > Epipelagic ...
GGCTACAGAAATTAAAGAAAGGTTACCTAAGGTATATACCAAAGAATTGGTTGAAATACTATTTAGATTGCCCTATACCAAAAGACAGTTTTTGATTGATGCAAAATTAGGCACACCAAAAACCGTGGGTAATTATTTAATGGATTTAGAAGAAGCTGGTTTTCTAATTTCTGAAAAAGTGGGGAAAGAAAAATTATACCTCAACCATCGATTGATGCACATCTTAGAAAAAAATTAACGGGGAAAAGTGCGCAGGTGGAGGTAATTAGTGATGTTGTAGAAGTGGAAAAATAAATAAAGGGTATTTTGGAAAAAATACTCTTTTTTTATGCGCGGTGTTGAGGTGGTTGAATGGAATGAGAGAAAGGAAACCGAAGTTGCTGGATGAAAGGAAGCATTGAGGTGTCTTAAAAGAATGGAATGAAACTACCACAGGCACATGGCAAACATTACTAATTGCTGTAACCTACACCTTTGAAAGGGTGGTGGGGAAAGTGGACTAAAATCTATTGCTTAGCGAAATGAAACAAACAAATACTTGAGATAAGGAATACTTGGACTTAGTGATGGTTTTGTGCAGCTTGAATGAGATAAGGAATAGATTTTACTTACAAATTTCAGCTTTGAAAGAAAGGGTTTACATTTTATGTTTTTTGAATGATATCACTATTAATATATAAATCTAGAATAATATTGATAATAGCTATTTACGCGTTGGAAAGCGGCTATTTTACATAATGGCGTTATAGGGCAGAAAGTGAATGAATGTACCTATAACTGCGCATTATGTAACTTAGCTTGGGGTTGGTTTTATGGCGTAATAGTTGTTTGAGCGTTGGCAATGGCTCTTTACTTTTTTATTGTACTTATTTATAAAAATAATTAACTCAAAATAAAATAAGCAATGTGCCATTATAGCGTTGGCTACAAGTATTATGACATAAAACCAACTATGCTTTGGCGCGCGGAACAACACAAAAGACAGAGGGTTTTTGCTTTTTCGCAATAAACTGGGTTTTGGGTTGTGGGGCAATAATTAGCACTAAAACTATTTAACTTTATAAAACAAAGATTTTATTTTAAATGATACAATATTATTAACTATCGTTTTTTAATAAAAACTGAAAAGTAGGCTATAAAAGAATAAAATTTCTTAAATTTGTACAAGTATCAGGAACGCAATAATTGCGTACCAACCGAGCACAAAAGCTACGGTGGTTTAGTATACGGACAGTTCTGTCAAAACAAATGAACATCCACTATTCTATTATTATCCTGGTGCATAACCTTTTTAAACTATGCATTATGAAAACTGTATTTCTTAAATTAAAAGAGGATGAAAAGACTTCCTCTAAAGCCTTACCTATCAATGATATCATCACGCTTGATGATGAATCAATAGACATTGGTAATTATTTAAACAAAGACACCTCGGCTGTTTTATTTAAATTTAATTATCCACAAGTGATTCTTCTAAATTTAACCAAAGCATCGCCTTATATTCTTTTGTTTTTTGATAAATCATTTCTTTTCAAAGGAGCTAGCCACTGTATTACTAGCGGTACAGGTAGTTTTAGTATTCGAACAGAATACAAACACGTCCTTTTTGTAAAAATCCCTAATGATTTAAAATTAGATACCATAGTCAGTTTAAGTATTTAACTGAGAATCTAGTATCCTACACAAAATCAATAACAATATTTTAACGTAATTAAAAAATACATTATGAAATTAAAATCCAAAGAAGTAAAAGAATATGATGAAAAATTCATGCGAAGATGTATCGAGCTTTCGCAAGAATCTGTAAACACTGGTGATGCTGCTTTTGGTAGTTTAATCGCAATTGATAATACACTAATTGCAGAAGGGTTAAATGATTATAAAACCAAAATTTCTGAACACGCAGAGATTGTTGTATTAAACAGAGCTCATAAAATATTAGGAACATCAGATTTATCCTCATGTACATTATATACCAGTTGCGAACCTTGCCCCATGTGTTCCTTTATGATTAGAGAATTCAAAATAAAAAGAGTTGTATTTGCACTCCCATCATTATATGTTGGTGGGTATTCTAAATGGGCAATATTGCAAGACAAAGAAATATCTGAGCTAAAACCTATATTTTCAAAACCACCAGAAGTTTTGGGCGGATTTATGGAAGCAGAGGCCAAAGCTGTAATGGAGAAAACCCCGCTTTGGATGTTTGGAAACGATGCAAAATCTAGAGATCCAAATAAAAAAAAGAAACAATTAGGCATTAAAAAACCTTTTGCCGTGCTTACAGAAGCAATAGTTATTTTAAAAGCGCCAGAGCATTCATTTGAAATAAATGAACGAGTGATGATATTGCATAAAGTTAGCATGAGCAGGTGGTTGGCTAAAAGTTTAAGTACTGGTGAAAAGGGTATATTGTGGGAAGTAGACGCATGGGTAATATAATTAGAGAATTCAAACTATAAACAGCAGACAACATGACGATAAATAAAGATGAATTTATAGCCTACATTACAAAATCTAATGATTTGTTTACAAATAAGATTATAGAAATTATTAAAGATGACGCTTATTGGTTAGGTGAACTAGGGATACAAGAAGCTGATATTAAAATAGACAAATCAATTTCTGAAATAATTAAAACCAAATTAAGTGATCCAGAAAATAAGGAGGCAATTGACATGGTATTAAAGCATGTTATTGGCAATCACCTTTTAGATTATGATGATGAAAATGATGATAGTAATGATGATGAAATACCTATTGTTAAGATTGAATATCGTGACCTAGCTTTTACAAGTGTAAATGCATTTTATGTATTTAAATGTAAGCACCTATATTTTTGTTATTATTTTCTGGGTCTTAATTACAAAGACTTAGAATTAAAAACATTAATAACTAAAAACGCTTTAAATTTTTGTCAGAATGTAATGACTGAAATTTATAAAGAACGAAAGAACCTAGGGTCTTGCATAGACATGGGGGTTATTTCTGATGAGGATACCTATGAACAATTGTTAGAGCAAGGTGAAGTATATCTTAATGAGAAGTGGAATTTCAATTGGAATATTTAACATATTTAAATTGGTAAAAGCACTTAAAGAAGAAGGGGTGGAAATACTAGAAAAAAGAAAATAAATTAAATCACTTATTAAAAATTAGAAAGCTAATCTAAATAAAAAATTATGGGAGAAATTGTGTTATATATTGTATTAGGGGGTGCACTTGGTTTTATTATTGGTTAGTTCATATCTAATTAAAGCCAGTAAATCAGCATAAAGAAGAGAGTCAAAATGCTTTTACAACTTTAGATAAAGAGTTTGCAGAATTTAAAGCAACTACCAAATGTAAGCTTACACTTATACAAACCATTCGTTTTGGCTCAATGCAAATTATATTAGAGATGAAGTGTATTTAAAAAATTAAGAATTTATATTTTTTCAAAAAGATAGAATCTTTTGAAAAGTAAATTTTTCATAATTTCTAATTCTGTATTGTGAGTGGCTAGTTCTTCTATTTGAACTACATCTTTATATGTTAAGGGCATATTTAAAGTAATTTTTTGTTTTAATAACAAATTAAACAAACCGACTTTAGAATAATTTGCTTCTTCCTTAAATTGTTTCTGAATAAAAATATGTCGACTGCGTAATTCAATTAAATCTTTAAAAAGGGTTTCAATAGTAAAAAAATCCTGTTCAATTTTAATCAACTCGCTTTTTTCATTAAACTCATCTTCTATTTTATTTAAAATATTATTTGAATTTTCTAGTATAAAAGTATCGTATGTTTTTTTTAAACTTGTGTTGTTTAAGGAAATAATGAAATCAAATAACTTTAAATAAGATGAATTTGAAATAACATCTTTAATATTCTTTATTAAAAACTCATATTTTACTGGCGCAGTATGATATTCTAGATTAATATTTAGATTTAAAAAACTGTAATTTGCCCTTATCTTATTGCTAAATACATTTCTTTTATGCATCGTATGTTTAGTAATAAAAAGATTTAAATTTCCTAAATGATGATTTTTTAAATAATCTAAAATGATGATTTTTTTTGACATACTTCTTTTTTTAAAATAAGGCAGTAAATACCATACCTTAAAGAACAATGCATCAATAAAAATTATTTGATTCCAATTAATTGAGCTAATTGATAAGTTATCTATCAAATTTTTAGAATATAAGATGATTATACCTTTCTCATCTTTAAAAGCTTTTTGATACCAAGTTTCTTCATAACGTGGTAAAAATTTATGTAAATAATTTACTAATATACCAGATTGAATATAGATATTCCTTTTTTTTTGCTTAACGATATAAATAAAAAAATTCGTAATAAAATTAAATTGTCGATTTTTTTTTGATAAAAATTCTAGGAAGTCTATTTTATTTAAATATTGAATTATTTCAAACATTTCATCTTCATAAAAAAGATTATACAAAATGAATTCAACTTCGTAATCACCTAAACAATTTATTAAATCAATATAAAAAAAGCTTTTATCTATTAAAACACCTCTACTAGTTTTAGCTGTTAAGGTTCTATTATAACTATTTAAAACTCTTTCATGCACTTCTAATTTAATATTAGAGTATCTTTCTTCTCTTTGGAGAGTATTTAAACCTCTCATTTTGATAAGTAACTCTTGTGTAATAAAATTTTTATTTTGTTCGAAAAACCCCAATTATATTGATTTTTATATTAAAGTCTAATTGTTTCTTATAAACAGAATTAATTAAATTTTGTTTTTATTCTTTTTGAGCCTTTTATAATATCTACTTATAGACAAAACCTGTTAGCATTTAGTTTTGGCAATATTTATGAACTACAAGAAATAATTTATATAAAAAATGTTAGTGTAATATTTTACTTCTCAATTTGTTATTAAAATCAAAAATATCCTCTAATACAGAGTTCATAAAAAGGTCTCTACCTAACTTTTCTATCAATTCAACATAAGCTAATTTTTCACTATATCCAAAACCATCAAATAATAAAGAAACTAAAAAGTCATAATCTGCATCAGCATTTAATTCCAAATAATATCTTCCATTATTTGGAACAAACAAACCTGTTCTAGACAAAAGACTAGGCTGACCAGAAAGAAAGTTTTTACCTGAAGCATATTTTGTGCTTTTTGCATCAATCTTATCTTGAAAGGATTTACAAATACCAATTTCAACCAATCCTTCACTTAAGTCCTCCTTCATGAACTCCCATATTTTAGTTTCTTTATTCGTTGTAATTTCAAAAGCTTTTTCCTCACTAAATGCATTAAAAATTATTAATAAACTAACAATTAACTTTTCTTCATCTTTTAAAATCCATCTCACTTCCTGATAAAAATTATCTTGTAATTTTTTAACGACTAAATTCTTCAAATTTTTATTTTTTTTTGATTCTAAATAATACAGACCACTTAAATTTATAAAATAAAAATTCTTTTTAGAGGGTTTAAGACATTCCGAGATATATTCTGATTCGATGCATTTTTTAAAAATATCACTTTGAAATTTATCTATATTTATAGAACTTACTTCAAATAAACTTTCAATTTTCTTTTTTTGCCACTTTAAACCACACTCTGTAATTGATAAAAAAAGAGATTCATCATTATTTTTTAATGCATTCACGCTGTCTTTATCTCCAATTTCAATAAAATTAGATTGTAGTATTTTTTTTAAATCACTTAATTCTTTATCCATTTTTTAATATGCTCTAATGTTAAATGTATTGGGTTCTTTTGCGGGTTCTACTAATATTGCTAAAAGCAATTTATTGTTTTCGTCTAACTCCTTTAATCTTTCTATCACCATATCAAGTGATTTATTATCCATGTTAGCAATTTCATCAATTAATACAATAAATTTTCTTTCTTCATTAATATTTAGTTTTGCTTTCAAATAATTGCTAGAACCTTGACCTCCACTAAAATCTGAAAAAGCTATTTTTTTATCTTCTGGAGTTACAAAATATGGAGTTTTACTTGAATAATCTATATAGGCTATCTCAACAATACTATCCTGATAAATAATTTTATTGCCCATAAGTGATGCTACATATTCTCCAATAATTTTCATATACGATTTATATTCTAATGAATCATCAGAATTTAACTCACCATTATCGCTAATGAGAATATTTCTTTGAACCATATATCTTGTAAAAAAACTTAACTTATTACTGAATATTTGGATTTCTCTATGGTTTAAAGCATACTTAGATGATTTCTTAGAGTCTTCTACTTTAAACTTTACATTATCATCTAACAACGCTTTATCTAAATCAACTAAGAACAACTTACTTTTTTTTATTTCTTTTTTATATTCTTCTATTTGCTCTTTTTCTACCCCCTTACAATAACTATTTTTAAAATATAAATTTTCACGCAAGTTCTCTCTACCACTTACATCATTCAGAGTAGATAATTTAACACCATTATTTTCTAGAGTATTTCGTAATTTATCAATTTCAAACTTATCTCGATTAATTGATTCTTTAATGTTGTTAGCTCTTTCTAATTTTTTATCATAATTATTATTACCATTCTTATTTTTAGTAATTTCTTTTGACATTTTTTTTGCTAAAGCAAGACCATTCTTTATTTTTCCCATAAGTCTACTTAAAGTATTATTTAAATCTTTCTGTAACTTATTTAAATCATCAACAACACTCAATTTATTTTCATAAACATCTAATTGTTCAATAATTAAACCTGGGTTCTTATCGAATAATTCCACAATAATTTGATCTCCTACACTGTTTTCTTGGTATTTAAAAAATGCGTTTTTTAAATCTTTTATGAACCTGTAATCAACTTCATTATATTCAGATTTAATATCTTTGAATACTTTATCTAAAGATATATTCTTAAAACTTTCTATACCTTTTAAAAATTTGGATATTTCTTCAATATCATAAACTAATAAATCATTTACTATCGACTCTGAATTATCAAATAAATAATTAAACAAATTGATGTCTGTTTTTGAGAAACAAAAAGTAAATTTCTCATGATATTTATTCTCAACTATTTCCTCTTTACAATAGTTTAATAACCCTGAAATATTAAGATTTCTTATTTCTTTTTTAAGATCTGAAATCTTTTTTTTATTATCTGTACTTGTTTTTAATCTAGAACTTGGTTTTAATGATCTTAACTCTTTTTCGATATTTGAAAATTCAATTTCTTTACGAGATTTAGAATCTATACTTTTTTTTAGTCTAATTAAATTATTATAATTTTCTAAATCTTTAAGCTTTTCTTTTACCTTATTTAATTTATCCTCACGATTTTTTTTTAATTCAAGATTACTATCAATTCTATCTTGAATTTTTTTAATGATTACTTCATCTCTTTCATCTTTAATTGACTTTAAGATATCTCTAATTTTTATATCTAAAGGGTTAAGGCTACCTAAAATATCTCCATTAAATTCTTTAATTGATTTTAGTAATTTATATATTCGATCCAAAGGATTTTCTGGTATATCATATAATAATTTATATCTATTTGAAAACTCATTAGAATCTATTTCCCCAGAAACCCCTTCTTTATCTGTTATTCTTATTTCATTTTCATCTAAATAATTGAACTTGCTGTTGATTTTAAATCCATCAGGATCAACAATATCAATTTCGAAATTAATTTTTTGATGTTCTTTGTCTATTAAATAATTCAATGACCTTCTTAAGGTCGGAGAAAGTTCATCATCAGGCAATTCTAGTGCTTTGAATGCATAAGCAATACTGTTTAAAAGAAAACTTTTACCAGAACTATTTGATGCTTTTATGACTAATATACGTGAATTCCCACCCTCTCCACTATTAATAAACTTATTAAGGTTATTATTTGGAATAAAAGTTTCTTCAGATATTGTGTCTGGCTGTTTCGTTAATTTATAATCTATGAATTTTATCATTATTGCTTAATTATAATTTCAATGATTTCTTCAAATGAACCTTCTTTGTCGTTTAAAGCCATCAATTTTTTGAGCACAGTAGAGAATTCATTTTTCTCTTCACTTGAATAACCATTTATTTCACCAAAATCTTCAACTAACTTTTCTAAATATTCTTCTTCATTCATGCTTTTAATTTTTAATACATATATAACCTTCTTAAGAATTCCTTTTTTATTTGCTCTTGTTTGCCCTCAAAATTTAATTTAATAATAGCGTCTAAATCTTGTTTATTTGGGAGTATTAATTGATCTAATTTATTATTAATCTCTTTTTTAAACATATCGCAATAAACATCGTCTTTACCAATCATCATTTTAAAAATATTGCTATATGATTCTTTTGTGTAGGACTTGCAAAGAAACTTTGATAACTTTAAATTTTCATTTAACCTATTTCGCTGTATATTATACCCACTATTAGATTTTGTCTGATTATCTATAATTGGATAGTAATTTAAATCTTTAAAGAGTAAACCTTTCATAAAGGTTTTTATTTCAAATACTATTTGATTTAAATTTACATAAACTCCTTTGTTTACTAATTTATTAAACTTTTCATTTATTGTATTATAAAAAACAATTGACTTCTCATCAAAGTGTTCAGTATAATTTTCATAATGATTCCAGATTTTACATAATAACAAATAACTATAATTATTTAATTTTATATTAACCTTTGTTTTATTAGATGTTATCAACCATATTGCATATTTCTTCACTATTGAATTTCGATGCATAATTAAAGAATCCCAATCATCTGGTTTTAGTGATAGTAATTCAGTTAATTCGAATTTCAAGAAGTCCGTAACCTCATCTTCTAAAGAACAATTGTTCATATAATTAATGAACTTATAAGAAAACAAAAACTGTTTATTTATTTTTAATTCTGATAATTTACCAAATTTTAAATAGTTAAAAATACTATTACAATCATTTTCAAAAAATAAGTTTATTATCAAGAATTCCTGTTCAAAAAATAAAAGATGCTCAAAAGCCTCCTCATAAAAATCGTATAAATTATTAGATAGCAAGTAAGCTTCTTGGAGTCTTTTTCTTGTTTCTGCTTTAATATTCACATATTTATCCAACTTGTCTTTATCAGACAACCCCTTCATTTCTATATGAAGCTTGATATGAATAAAATTTTTATTTGCTGAATAAAAGCTCATTAATAATAAATTTAATTAATAATGTCTTTAAAGAATCCATGCTCACTATCTACCAATATTCGACGATCCAAATATAGATTCGAATGTTCACAGGAAGTTTCACTGACTAAACTACATGAAAAACAAGAAGCAAAATTTAAATCAAACAAACCTTGACCTTCTGAGGTCCAGCATAAAGGGTCACTATTACAAATTGTAGCTCTATTAACAGCGTTGTTTAATAATTGGTTTAAATTTAATTTACGGGTTTGTGCAATTAAACCTCCCATACTGCCTTCTGACCCTTCGGCAGTATAAATTAAGCAGCCGTACATCTTGTAATGCTCCTCATTAGATACATATAATCGCTCAGAAAGTGAAGCTGTTGGGTACCCAGCTCTGAACTCTAACTCACGCATTATTAGATGACTAAAAGAATGCACCAAATACAAGGGCCAATTCATTGCATTTCCCTTGTCGATGGCCTTTTGGCTAAACTGATTTTTTGTGTTATCTAATTCTGATAATTTCTTTAGTATAAAATCTTTTCTTTTTAAGTTGTTATTAAAAAATGACTCAATTTCTTCTTCATTAAACGAAAAGAAAATACCCTCTCCGAAACTTTCAACAACGGGATATGTAATAACTTCTTCAGGCCTGCATTTAAAAATACTCTTAGGATTACTGTTCTCTGCATCTGAATCTGCCGGAATTACCCTTGAAAAATCTAACTGGACTGTTGTGACTTTCATTTGATCCACTCGTAAAATTTTATTAAAATACTTATTAAGATCTTTATTCAAATTATTAGAAACATCAGAAACTTTTAAATCCTTTTCATTTTTATTAATTAAATCTAAATCTTTATGAAAAGCTTTAAACTCCTCAAAACGATATTTAACATCTTTTTCAGAGTCAGATATATCTTTATTATCTTCGTTAACACTTTCTAAATTCTTTTCTAAATCTTCTAATTCTTGCTCTATTTGATTTATTAAATTTTTATTACGTTTTCTACCTTTAGCAAATTCATTCTCTAATATATTTTCTAATTCATTTCTCTTTAATGTTATATCGCTTTCAAATAATTCATTATGTAAATAAATACTTTGCATCGTGTTTGCATAGTATATATTATTTCCAGTAGTAAGTGCCACGGTCATTGGCTTAGAAACTATTTGGTTTTTTTGATTTTTCTTTGTCAGAGTACATTTTTCGTAGGGAGGATTTGAATTTCTAGCGACAGAATCTCCAGAATAAAACTCTTCCCGACCTGTTTGCGCTTCCCAAGGCTTGTGACCAAGGCATTTTATTTTGACACCCATAATTCCTTTTAAGGATTTACCTCTTCCACAATTTTTACACTTAATCCATTTCCCATCAAAACCAGAAGCATTTCCAGTATTAGATTTTATATTAATATCTGGTTTTCCGCAGCACGATTCTTTTTCAAATAAATCTATCGCATTCTCATTAAATATTTCCTTAGGAGAATCAACACGCCATCTTAAAAATTTAGACCATGGAAAATCTGAAATATGCCCATGTTCACAGATAAGTACAATATTGTCTTGTGCTAAATTTTTATACCATTTATCTTTTTTATCAACAACATATTTAGGTGGGTGAAAGTTATTACAATAAATATCTTCGTCCCCCATATCCTCTTTCCAGATATCATACCATTCATTATATGATTTATATTGATTGTTTTTTTTAAAGACTTTAGGCATATAACTACTCGGTATGGCTAATTCAGTTTTACCGTCTATTTTATTAGATTGTGTCTTCAGATTGATGGTTGGTACGTTGGCTAAATATTTCAATCCTGATAAACCTTTTCTATCCATTAAAGCTTCTAATAATCTTGTATCATTGGAAATATCGATATTACCATTGTTACTTAATTTAGCTTGTTTCTTTACATAATCTTCTGCAGACTGAGAGGCTGCTTTCGATTCAGAAGCTTTATGAATTTGATTTACCTTTTTGATAAATCCCCATTCATCAATACATGATATAATAATACTACCGTACTGGGTGTGCATGATAGAACCAGGCCCGCCATAAGCTGACAATAATTTGTACTTGCTTAATGATTCATTTGCTTTGTTATTATGATTCATCTCTTTTCTAGCCATAATTTATTGTTGAACGGTTTTAATTACAGAGGTCTCTCCAATATCTCTTAATGATTGTGTTACTTTCCAGTGTTTCTCACTTTTTAAATCTTTGAAAAGAGAAGCGCTGTCATCAGCATGTTTTCTATAGGATAAATCTGGAGATTCATCAGTACCTGATTTTCTATCGTTCCAAATTTGAAATAAATCATCCAATTTTTTATCAATATCTTCTATTTCTTCAGTACCAATAATACCATCTATTGATGACACTAAATGATTGTTGTTGGCCCCTGGATTATTCAGGAAATTTTCCAATTTAATTGCATTGTCATTGATTTTAAGAATCTCATCTTTCATGATTTTTTTAATCTTATTGGCTATATCATTATTGAAGTCTTTTGCCTGATTGTTATTTGATAATTCTGTTTTATGCCTTACAACCAATGCTAAAAACATTGCTAAATAGCGATCTAAGGCTTTGCTTGCAAAAGGAGTTACGGAAATAGGCTCTACATAACTGTAAAATTTTTCATGAAATTCTTTGAATTTTTGATAGTGTGAAATATCTCTAGACCTATAAGGGTGGTGCACTGTAAAAACAACACCATCCTTATCCCTAGCGACCCTACTTGAAGCCTGAATATATTCTGCAATATTTCTAGGCATAGAGTTCATTACAATGGTATTAAACCGTGACACATCAATACCTACAGAAATCATATTTGTAGCAATCACAAATTCAGGAGGAAAGGTCTTTTTTTCTTCTAAAGAATTATTTTTATTGAATAAATGCCATTGTTTCTGAATATTCAATAGGTTTGTTTTTACTTGTTCACCTGATAAGCGTCCAGTAAGTTCTGAATTGGCTATGGAAGTATTCGTACGTAACAATTTATCAAAAAAACTTGATGGAATGGTGTTTTTGATAACAAAATTAACATCATCCGGTAAGTAATGATCTAGTTGTGATTGCGCCTTACCAACATCTTTTAAACTATTGTAATACGATAATACGGTATGATAATAATCAAAAACTTCTTTTAAATCATTTAAAACAGATGGCATTGTAAATACATCTTGAACGGAATATTTCTGTTTAAAGAATTTTAAACGATGCGCTAAACAGATAGAAATGATACGTAATTGCATCCAAGTTTGTGTTTTACCTATCGGCAATACTCCTATATAGCGTCTTTGTGCATCGTATTTATCAAGATTATCTTCTATCCTTTTGTAAAAAGAAAAGAAAGAATCATCACACAAAATACCTTGCTTTGGGAATATTTCAGTTCTACGATTGAATAAGGCAAATATTTGTTTATCTGTATTTCTTGTAGTTGCTGTTGATGTCACTATTTTTGGTTGAATTTTATTTCCATTGTCATTTTCATACGTACATAGAAAATCTATTCCTTTTTCATACAAACCAACAGCAGAACCTAAAGGGCCTAATAATAAGTGTAACTCATCTTGGATAATTAATTCAGGTGGTAAGTTATTTAGTTTATATCCTTTACCGAGTAATCTTTTCGAGTCTTGATCTCTGTCATCTGTGTCATTAGAAACTTTATTGGCTAAAGCAGCAAATTTATCTACAGTCCCAAATAATAATGTTGGAGGGTATTTATAGATGTCCTTATCAAACAAACGTAATGGTAAACTTTCATCTTCAGAAGCACAATATTCTTCAGCATGGAAAGTACAATCCTCGTTATTGCATGCAATATTTAATTGGTCGTTTTTACCGTAATTCTCTTCATGATTAGGTGAAATATTATTTAATATTTCTGTTTGGAACAAATCACTAGCACACCAAGGACATTGAGTAAAAGGTATTTTTGTTTCAATTTTTTGATTATTTTCAACAGAGTTCGAAATATCTCTCAAGGTTTCTTGCATGCCTTTACTATATTGACTTGTCTCCCATGCATTAGGAGAAGAATCTCCTCCTACAAATAAACCTATACTAATTCTTTCATCCCCTAAACTTCTGTTAGCTGCTAATGTAAATTCTTCTTTTCTAATCGTTTCAATAGCCAATATTAACAAGGTTGCTCTTTGGAATTGTTGTAGGGTTAACATACGTAAAGTATAACGCATTAGAACCGTAGTACCACCACTTTGAGCACCTTTCGTAAATCTACGGTAAGCAATGGCAAAAGCAATAATACCTAGGTAAGCTTCTGTTTTCCCCCCACCTGTAGGGAACCATACCAAGTCGGCAATTTCATTTCTTTCTGGCCATCCTGTTCCAAAAACATCTTCTACAGTCTTATCATCATGAGAAGGTTTTACAAATGCATCTATATTTAGCAATACAAAAGCCAATTGAAATGAACGCCATCCATATTCATTATTCCCTAAAGGAATATTTTTATAATATTCTTCATTATTACTATCTGGAGTGAATACGGTTTTCTTCTTTTTTGCTTCTTTTGTTTTAATACTATGATGTAGTTGCATGAACATGGCAGTGTTCATGGCACGGAATGCTGCCATGGCATCTGAATCTTTTTCTAAAAGGCTAATATTTCTTTTTAACCTTTTGTAATCTTTTTCACAAGCATTTAATTCACGAGTTAAAATAGTATCATTTAATTCTACATTGTTATTTTTTTCAATAGCTAATTCTTCCCTTTTTAATTCAATCCATGATTTATATGCGTCAACAAACTTTTCTAATGTATTAATTACAAACTTATCACTATTGTTACTTAAAGAAGATAAGTGCCTCATATATAGTGTTTCCTTAGTGATTAAAGGCACTACTTTCATTGTTATGTCATCTATTTTACTAGGCGTATAATCCACCGTTGGCGTTTCTTCACTTGGTAAAAAATCGGTGGCTATAAACTTATTCCCATTTTCATTTGTACCCCAATTGACAGAGGTATTGTAACCTTCCCCTAAATCTTTAAAATTTCTGTATAATAATTTATTGAAGTTGTCTTCTTCATCTCCCTGTAACATTTGAGGAGGGTTGTAATTCATTAAAGTATTGTTCTTTTTTTCTTCTACTAGAATAGTAACACCAAATAAAGAAATTTTATTAACGGCATCTTTTTTGTTTAATCTTCCAGCCTCACTAAATGTTAATTTTAACTCGTTGTCATTGCTTACAATAAGTTTTACATAGACTTTATTGTTTTTAAGTATGAATTGAGCTGTATAATTAATATTATTAAGCACCTCACTATTATCTTCGTTTTCAAACTCTAGTTTTTGAGTATTGAAACGTTGAACTTTTTTAGTAGAATCTATTTTCGGAAGTGATATGCTTGTTTTGACAAGATGTGATTTCCAGATAGGAGTTGCTTGTTTTATTTCTTCAACCCCAGACCTTAAACTTAAAACCAATTGTTTTAACTGTAGGTAGACTTCAAGTTCTATAATTAACCCTTGATATTTTATATAATTGTTATTGTTTTCTTTTAGTTTCTTTACTAAATAATCGTGAATACCTTCATCAAATATTGTAAATACATTTTCATGCTTGTGTTTTGTTTTTGATTTAGAATAAAACTGGGTACTGTAATGACCATCTGTCTCTATGCCAAAGTATTCATCATCTTTGAAGGTCTTTAATGATTTTACTATAAAATCTTCATGGGTATTTATTTTATCAATAATCTTTGCTTTAACAAAGCTATTAAAACAATCATAATCGATAACATACCCATCATCTTTAGTTATTTTTTTCTTTGCTACAATAAAATAATTTTCATCAATTAGCTTAATTTCAAAATATTCTGAAAAGTACTTTTTTATAGCTTCTGAAATTTCTGTCTGGTACTCTGGTACAAGTACACTAAAATGATCATCTATTAATTTTTTTATTTTTATTTTTTTATAATAACGAGCCTCAAATGTTATTTCCAAACTTTTGTCTATATCTACATTTTCTTCAACCACGAAAGTTAAGCCGAAAGAATTAGGATAGTTTTGCTGTTTTAAGGTAACATTTTCTTCAGTTGACTCTGTAGTATTATCATCATCAGCTGAGGTGTTCTTAGGGGTATCCTCATTTTCTTCAGCATCTTCATTGACTGATTTTGAAACAGTTTCTTCAGGCTTTTGTTTTACAACAGGAAATAATATACCTGAACTGTATTGGTAAGCTGGAACTTCTGGAATTAATTCTGAGACATTATCAACCGCATTGCAATCTGTAATATTTTTATTGTAAAATTCAGATTTTTTCCAGTTTTCATCACTGGTTAAAAAAAACATATTATGATAAGCACCAGGTCCAATAATCTGTTCCTTTATGTAGTTTTCTAAACTCGCTCTTTTTTCTTTATATGGATTCTCTTTCATCATTATTTAATGCTTCGTTATTGTTTTAACTACATAAAACTCTAATTGATTTTTAATGTTTGATAAAATCATTTTCGAAAAATCAATTAGCGTAAAATTCTCAATTTTTCCTTGTAATTTATTAAAAAATATTAGGTGATTTGATTTTATTTGACCTTTTACCTTGTTGATACAATACTCACTGTCCATCTTGGATATTAAATCTTTAGAAACTAAGTACTGAATGATTTCTTTGTATATCAATTTTAAACTTTTAACATCTGATCTTCCTTTCCAAGCTACGTAACTTATGTCTCTATCAATGCTACTTATATTTAAATAATTACAAATAATATCCCAATTCTTCTTTCTTCGAGGTAAATGAAATTCTTTTGAGTTTATAAAGTGTTTATCATAATAGTACTTATTCAAATATGATGCACCAAAATTTCGTAAATCTCTGAATGAAGTACTTTTCTCTTTTAACCTTTCCTTATATATTTTTACTTGTGATGCAACTTCTGACAACTTGCTTAGTTTAATTATTTTATCATCATTTTTTGCAGCACTTTCCCCAATACTCTCAATAGGTAAAAATAAATCACCTCTTTTTAAATTAGAAACAGTTGACTCAATTATTGAATTGCGTTTAATTAATATTTTATCATTTTTATTTAATGAGAATTCTTCGTTATTTGTTTTAATGGAATAAATATACTTTATACTTTCTTCTTTTTCGTCTCTTATTCTTTCAGTTTTTTCTTCATGCTCTGACTCTTCATCATTTGAAAAATCTAAATCTTCAATTTGCACATTAAACAAAGTATCTTCCTTCTTTGCTTCTTTTTCAATTTCTACAGATTCTAAAGGATTGTATTTTTTATTATATTCTTTCTTTGCCTTGTTACACTCTTTTAAAAGAATAATTTTTATTTTATTAAATTTCTCTATTAATTGAATACTTTTCATTGTATCCTCAGAGTCTAAACTACCTCTACTTTCACTAACTAATGGTGTGTATGCATATTTAAATATACTATATCTTACATAAGGATTAACAGCATAAAACAAAAAATCAGGAATAATAATTTTATAGTTTTTAAACTTTTCAGTATTCATTTTATTTACCAAATCAATTGTACCGAAAGCATCTAAAAAATATTTTGTTCCATTTGCATCACTACTAGCAGCATGCGAAACTGAAATATTACTGTTTAATCCATTTTTGAAATGAAAAAATATTTCACTATATTTTTTCTCTCTGTTACCGGATAGTTCTGGGAAATACAGGTGAACAAAACTGCTTTTGGATAATGTATTTATCCAATTTATTGAAATGAGTTCTTCAATAATTAACTCAAGTTTATTTAGAATTGGAGATTTTTGAATATTTGGATATTTTTCAAAAAATAAACTCAACCATTGATTAGTAGATAGTGTATTATTAATAAAAAGAAACCAATATTTTGGAAATGGGTACACAAATTTATTCCATTCTAAATTTCGCCAATCTTCATAAAATCCGGCCATTAAATGATGCAGCTCTTTACTATGATTTGTTTTAACAACTTCAACAACTGGCACATTAAATTCAATTGTTTTATTTGAAATTTCTTGATATGTTAAGTAAATATCATTCTTTTCAATTTCTTGATATGCCAACCTATTTTTTAAAATTAAATTCAACTTTTTATCTCCAATTTTACTCAAGGGATGTGTTGGCTTAATACTATATGGAAAATTCAATTCTATATTAAAAGCATAATTTTTAGGTATTTTTTTATACTCATTTATGGCATCTTGACGGCTAAGTCTTTTATTAATATTATATAAAGTTTCATTCAAATTTTGATTTTGAATCTTCTTTAAATTATTAAATGTAATGATATAATTATCTAAATTAACGGATATAGGTTTTTCAATAAGCTTGTGTTGTCTAATAATTTTAAATAAAGAAAATGTATGTGCTACAGTATTAAAATCTCTTCCTTCTAATAAATCTTCTTTTTTAAAAATAGGTAAAAAGCTGTTTCTTGGAGTTATAACACTTTCATTTTCAATTCCTTTCCAAATAAGTAAATCCTTTTTTTTATTAATTTTGTCAAAAGAAAAAATTAAATCATTAATTTCTTTTTTTTTAACTTTATTATTAAAATCAAATATATTGAACAAACAGGTATTGGTAAAATCTTTACACACCTCTGCATTTTTAATAAAATAAAATAAATAAGTAAAACCTCGCATATAATTTAATGCTATTTCTTTAAAATCTTCAGAGAAATAAGGTATATATAGATTTTTATTCTTGTCCTCCTTATTTAAAAAAAGAAAGTACCATTTACCAACAACAGTTAGTTTATTATAATGTTCATTGTGTTTTTTATCTATATAATCCAATGATGCCAAATGGAGACTATCAAAAGTTATTTCTTCCATAAAATAATTTTTACTTGCTCCATAGCTCGCGTAACAGCAACATAGTTTCTAACTTTATTTTTCTCAGAAAAATCATCAGTAATTAAATAAACAGCTTTATTTTCTAAGCCTCTGTATTTTAAAGGAGTTGTATACCTAATTTTACTACTTGGATTATTTATATTCAATTCAGTTAACTCTTCAAACTGTTTTTTAAATATTATTTTTATTTTAGTATAGAAGTCATCTAAAACAGAATCATTCACCATAATAATTTTTTCAGAACTAGTAAATTTTTCATCATCAATTACCTCGTACAAGAAATCTTTTTTTTGGGTATCAAAATCTGCTTTACCGTAAGAATTGATTTCAAACGTATTCTTTAATATTGATTTAGAAATTTTAGCTATATCAGAATTTTGCGCACATCTATGTTGTTCATCAAAATAAAAATGAGAGAAGCCGGCATCCATAAAATAGTCTGTATAAAAACTTAAATCTTCAATTTGAGAAATAATACTTTGATTAGGGTCATATAACACCAATATCTTAGGATTTTGTAATCTTTTATTTGCTGCTTCAATAAAATCAAACAATCCTTTATTAAAATACTCATGAGCTTCATCGAAAACTAAAAAATCTACATCTTTATCAATGTTTTCTATTGAGGTTTTAGCTGAGAATATATTAAAAGAGACTTTATTCGAATCTAGTTCATAGTCTCTTATTAAAGCATGCTCTAGTTTTGATTTTATTAATTTATTTGCATTAAAAACGACACCTTTAAACTGTTTTAAATAGTTTTCTGCAATAAACTTTTTTGCTAAAACAGTTTTTCCTGTTCCTGGTGCCCCTTGAACTAAAACCTTATCATTTCTTCTAAGACCCTTTAAAATTTCATAATTTTCATTAAAAATAATTTCATTGTTTATTCTTTCAATATTGTACCCATACGAAGATTGAGCTGGAAATAACTGAGATTTTAGCGATTTAATTTTTTTCGAGGACAGTTCTGGATATTTTTCAAATATTTTTTTATTTATTTTTTCATTAGACCAACTTGGGTTAAGTTCTCTTAATATTGTACTTCGTGAAGTTTTGGCTAAGTTTAATATGAAATCATAAAAAATTTTATTTATTGCTTTATCATCTTCACCTTCTTTTAGGTTTTCAAAATCTTTTTTAGAAAAAAGTAAATTTTTATAGCCTTCTAATTGCGGTCCTCTTAATTGAAACCCTGCTTCGTGTGGCAAAACAATAGCTCTATATATAAAAACCCCCTCATCAATTAATTCTTTAAGTGTATGTGTATATTCTTTTGCTTGATTAAAAGGATTTTGAGTTTTATAACCTTCAGGATTTGCTCTATTAAAAGAAAAATATTGATCGCTATTATCTACTCTTAATCCTCCCCCTTTTACTTCAAAGATTAATATCCCAAACTTATTTAATAGAACAAAATCTATTTGTCCTTCAACTTTTCCTTTACTTGCTGGATGAGTTGACAAATTATAGTCATGTTTTAAAAACCAAGATTCATTTTCTAAAAGTTTGTATTCATTAAATTTTAGAAATTGATCATATAGCCAAATTTCTCCATAAAGGGGAGAATTGTCTTTCTTACTAATACTTTTTTCTAAGTTATTTTCCGGGTAATTGTTTAATAAGGTTACTGGCATTCTTTTTTTCTTTTTCGTTAGCTATCGATGCAATTTTATTTATTGCATATAAAGCAAATAGTTGTTCCATTGGAATTTCATCCTTATAGACAAATATTTCTCTCTCTTTTTGTTTAAGTGTGTTATTACTTATGTTTAAGTTTTTAATAATTACATTAACTTCATGTACTAATTCTGTAGGTTCTTTAAAATCACCTTTAGATTCTTGTAACTCATACATTTCCTGTAAACTAAGACCATCTGCAATTTTTTCTGAGAAACCATTATTGATTATTCTTACAAACTGTTTACCGCTTTTATTTTTAATTAACAAAGGTTCAAAATCTTTATAATAATTATCTTGAACTACCTGATTCTTAAAGTTTATACCTGTTCCATATTGAATTGAAGTAAACCATTTATTTTTTGGTTTTGATTTCTTTTCAATTTCATAATTTGATAAAGTAACTGTTAAATTCCCCGCTTTTATTGGATGCCTTCTAAACCGAGAACTTTTAGTTCTTTTAGGTTGCTTATCAAATGATTTTTCTTTGAAGTCATTTAGATTTCCTATGTCAGTTAAAACTATTTCTTTTTTTAGTTTTAGAGATTTGGGGACTTTTTTATTTAAACTTAATAATACTTGATTAGCCAATGACCTGCTTACTGAAGGACAAACTGCATTACCTACTAAACGCCACTTAGAATTTATTGATCCGAGAAACTGATATGTATATGGAAACCCCATTATACTTGCAGCCTCTCTTATTGTTGGAGTTCTATATTCACCATTACCTTTCCTGTTATATTCTGATTTATAAATTAATGCTTCACGTGAAGTACCACTTTTTGTTGCTGTAATTGTTCTACTTGGTTTATTTAAATTTTCTGGAAAAGACATTTTACCCATACAATAATGATTTATCTTATGCTCCATAGATTGACGCCATTCACTTCTATATAAACCACTATCATAGAAATGGTCAGTGATTTCTTTCTTTTTTAACATTATTGACCTGTAGACAGGGTCATTGATTACTACATCTGACTCGTTAGAACTTGGAGGTGGAATTTCTTGCAATAATTCACCCAAGGTATTCCACATAAGTAAATTATCTCCTGCTATATTCGAATGAGTTTGTCTTGGAATAATTAATTTGTTAGAAGAAATGATTTCACCAGAAATAGCCCTTTTTCTTGCCTGGTAAGAACCATAATCTGCTGAGTTCATTATTACTGTATTGTCTTTTAAATTTAAAGCCTCAGAATTTGGGTCTTTACCATTTTCTAGTGCCCAATTTGTTAAATCTAAATCTTTAAAAGAATAAACATTACTTATGTATTTTTTTGAATTAACCACATTCTCCATAAACCAAGCCTTAAGAATAGAATTTCTTTGATGTTTCTTAACTGCAACTATTCTTAAAAAGCATTTTGTTAAATCTAAACCTAAAGATTTGTCTGCTTTCCCAGATTTATTTGAACTTGAAAATGAAACACAGGGTGGAGATCCGATTATTATGTCAGTATCTGGTATATTATCTATTTCTTCTAAAGAATCTTTAAACTTTAATATATCTGTTATCTTTGATTCTGTATCAAAATTATAATTGTATGTATTTATTGCAGGTTGCCAATTATCAAAACCTTCTAAAATCTTAAAACCAACTTGTCTAAAACCTTCAGAAAACCCACCAGCACCACAAAAAAAATCAATGACATTTAACTTACCCATGAAATCAATTAATAGAAATACGACAAACTAAAAACAAGGTTTATCATAACATTTTTTTATAAGGATTAAAGTTATTTAATTTTATCATCTTAAGCAAGTAAATCAACTTATATAATTAGAATCATTAGATATAAAACTGATAAACAAAGTATTAAATACGTTTATCTTTGGTATGATTTGGAAACGCTATTAAATTAAAAGACTCTCTTAAACGGCTTCTAATTCTATTGCCATAACATTGCTCTAATTCTGAGGCTGACAGGTTTGTGGTTAAGTGAGTTTTGACCCTTCGACTGGGTTCTGGGTGACTGAAAGCGTCGTAACGACTTAGTAAAATTTCTCCCATTACATTGCATTCGTTTCCGTAATATTTTAGATTGCTTTCGGTACCTAAATCATCAAAACATATGTTTCCTGCTCTTTTTTGATGTAATCTTGGTTTGCTGTATTTGTGTATCACGTCGTAACCTTCTTTGATGAATTCAAAACTTACTTCTCTACATGATTTTACATAGTATTTTTGGTCTTTTGGAACTAAGAATTTTAATAATGACATTAGTGTGGTTTTGCCACATCCTATAGGGCCTGATAATAGGATTCCTTTTTCTAATTTGATATTGCATCTTTTTACCATTTTTTGATCTTGTAAACTGTAGGCTATCAGTTTGTAAATAATGGTTTTGTCTTCTTCGTATATTTTGAAATGATTCCCAAATAGTTGTTTGCCTTTGGATTCTAACCAGTTTGTTGTGTTTTGGTAGTTTATCATGTTCGGTTTTCGTTGTTGGTTTTTATCGTAATACTTTTTCTTGACCAATCCTTCGTCAAGCTCAGGAGTATTGAAAAATCAAGACTCACTTTTATTTTTATTGAATATATTCTGTTCATTTTGTCTTGAAACAAAACGAACCAAAAGTTCAAGCCTTGAATCTTCGGCGGTCAATTAAGTTTTTGTTGTCTAAAAGAAATGAACTCGCAAAAGCTCAAACAGCATTTCTTTTTTAACGACAACTTCAAACTATTGACACTCGCCTGCCAGATTCTATGGCGGTTTTGGATTGGGATTTATATTTGTAATATTGCATGTTGAATATTTGTTTTATCATAATACTTTTTCTTGACCAAACCTTCGTCAAGCTCAGGAGTATTCAAAAATCAAGACTCACTTTTATTTTACTTGAATTTTCACTCATTCTTTTTTGCATTGATCAAAAAAGAAGCAAAAAAATCTAGTCTTGAATTTTCAGCGGTCTTCTAGGTTCTCAATTACTAAATGAAATGAACTCGCTTTGCTCAAACAGCATTTCATTTTACGTAATTTTCAAACAGAAGACTACTCGCTTGCAAATTCTATGACGTTTGAGATTGTGATTTTGTTTGAGATATTGCTTTAGATTAGTGTTATAGATAAACAGATTGCTACGTCGTAAACTCCTCGCAATGACATTTTAAAGATCCTGAAACAAGTTCAGGATTGATGCTTCGCATCAGAGAGGTTCTGAGTAATCTTTATCAATGGATGTGTTGAGGTTTTGGGGTTGAATGGATGTTTTTGAATTGTTATTATTTCCGTTGTATTTTAAACTATTGAGCATCCAGTTTTTTGCTGCGGCTTTCCAGTTTTTCATTGGGCTCTTTCCTCCTACTAACCATCCGTTACTAGAAAAGTAATTGTGAAATTTGTTAGCTTCGATTTCTGGAAAGTTTTGTTCCTGGAAGTATTTTATGACCTCATCAACTTTAGGTATTTTATTTGAGATCTCTCGACCTTGCTCGAGATGACATTCGTTACTTTTATTTTTTTGGCGCAACTTTTTTTGTTTTGAAACCTCTTCTAAATTTTCTAAATCAGAACTTTGTGATTGCTCTTCTTTTAATTTATTTGTAGTGTTTGTACTATTTGTATTGTTTATATAAGATACTTCTGCTTGTTCATTAGTTGGTGGGTTACTTGTCTGCTGCTTGTCTTTTACTTGTTTATTATATGATTTCTTTTTGGGCTTTAAGTTTTCAGAAAAATTAAACATATACACCATACTCCCTTTATAAGGATTGTAGGATGGTTCGTATCTTAAATACCCTAATGCATGTAAATTTTTTAAGCATTTATGATAGGTCGCCTTTGAGCTGATTTTACTTATGCGCATTACTTCGTCTCTAGAAATACTGATTGGATTTCTGAATCGATTGCAGTTCCAGAATTGAAACAAAGCAATATATAAACTGATATGTGTTGGATTTAAGGTATGATCGTTGATGACTTTATCAAAGAAACCTGTTAGGTGTTTTATATAATTCATGTTACTCATTTGTATTTCTGTTTACTTTGTTTTGTTCCATTACTTTTAAAATTTCTTCATAAGAGTAAAAAATAATTCCTCCTATTTTGGTATAAGTTAAGGTGCCATTGATGCGTAAATTTTGTAATGTTCCTGGAGAAATTCTTAGCAAACTTTTTACCTCAGAAGACTTTAGCCATTTTTTTGGTTGCTCTTCTTTTTTACTGATATTGATTTCATTGATCAGAAAATTGAGTGCATTTAACAAGTCTAACCTTGTTACTTGTTGATGTTTTAAAATGTCTAGATTTTCGGTTTCTGGGAATAGATTTTTTAAGTTTAGATTCATATTGATTTGTTTTAAATTAGAATAAATTGTTCTACTACAAATCAACTGCAATTGGGTTATTTCTATTCACAAGGTATTCGTAAGGTGGGTGTTATTTTTTACTAAAAGGTTGTAAACTACTATTTTTGTTGAATGTAAGTTTTTAGAACTGATTTCAATTGAATTCTAATCCACATAGATTGTTTAGAAAAGTATCCTTTTTATATCGAAAACCACAGTTGGCCCAAGTTGGGTTTTACAGATCTTCTTCGTTTAACTTTTGGTTGAGGTTGTCTGCTAATTTATTTAAGAATTTAGTTCTAACGGTTTTGCGTAATTTAATGTCTTGATAAATTCGGTAAATATTATCTTCTAATTCAATGTTAAAAACCTTACCTAAATGAGTTGCTAATTCTTTTACCTCTGTATTTCCGTTATTGATGAGTCCCGAATGTTTTAGTGCATAGATTAATTCGACTAAATCAATTTTTGAACCAGACCAACTATAGTTTATTGGATCTCTAAAATTCGCTGCTCCATTTTTATCATTTATTTCATCAATTTTACGTTCTAAATAATTTACTAGCATATCTGAACATATTAATATTGCTACTTGATATTCGTGAGATGTGGAGATTTTAGAATCGAAAAACAACTGCATTGGATCGTCTCTTAAAATATCTTTATACGGTCTTCTTACAAAATATTTGTGGTCATTATATGTTGCTCTTGATCTGTAATACTCGTAAAAATCACGATTTTCTCTGGTATGTTCAGATAGCTTATTTATGGACTTGATGTAGTGCTTCCTTTTTGCTTTTTTACCAGGAGGTAACGTAGATTCAATTTTTAAAACATTTTGATAAAACAGTATCTTAGAAATTAAAGAAGGTTTTAATTCTTTAAAGAAATAAATCTCGTTCTTTTCACAATCAAAAGAATAATTCTTCAACCATTTGTTGAGTAGCTTTAGCTTCTTTTCTAAAAAATAAATAATTTTTTGGCACCCAACAATCGTGTTGGATTCGGAACTTTTGAGTAATACAAAGTCCCGCTCCAATTCTTGAAAGAATGGTGTGCAAAATGAATTCATAGCAAATAAATGAGTTATTATGAGAACTACCAAAATACTCCATTTTGTATAAATTCTATGAATTGATCTGCTTAAAAAGTTATTAACAGCATCTAAACTAGCTTATATCTTGATTTTTAGTTAATGCATATTTATTACTTAATTTTTGCTTTAAGACCTGCATGTCATGGCTTACTTTTTTGTCTAGTACTTTGGCATAATGTTGTGTGGTTCTTAAATTTTTATGTCCTAACATTTTGCTAACACTTTCTATGGGCACTCCATTTGAAAGGGTAATCGTAGTTGCAAATGTGTGACGTGCAATATGGAAAGTCAATTCTTTATTGATTTCACATACTACCGCAATTTCTTTTAAATAGGCATTCATTTTCTGATTGCTAAAAATAGGTAGTAATATATTGTTTGCAATACATTTTGGATGGTCCTCGTATTTATCAATGATGATTTGAGTGACTGGTAACATTGGAATTTTAGATGCTGATTCTGTTTTTTGACGATGGGTGAATATCCATTTATCTCCATCTATTCCGATACTAATATGTGTTTTGGTTAAATTCTTTACATCTATATAAGCTAGCCCTGTATAACAACTGAATAAGAAGATATCTCTTACTAAAGACAAACGCTCTGATGTAAATTCTTTTTCCATCAACTTTTGAATTTCATCTTCTGTTAGATAAACGCGTTCTACTGTTCTTATTTTAGATTTGTAATTGCTAAACGGATTTCTATCCATCCAATCATTGGCCAAACAGATTTTAATAATCTTACCAAAATTCTTGATGTATTTTACTGCTGTATTATTACTGCAGTTTCTAACTGATCTTAAATAGAATTCGTAATCTGTAATGAAAGCATGATTTATTTTTAGAATATCGATATCTGATGCTTTATATTTCCATTCTAAAAATTCTTTGGTATGTTTTAGTGATGTTTTATACCTTTCTAATGTTCCTGGAGCATATTCTTTTCCTACTAATTCTTCTATTCTATTGTTATGATCTTCGAAAATTGGAATTAACATTCGGCGTTTTGCTTCTTCTCCTAATATTTTACTTTTAAAGAGTTTTGCTGTAATTGGAATTTTTGCGTGAATAAATTCCATTTGAATATCAATAATCTTGGTTTTTAAAATATCAAGGTGTCTATTTATTGAACGAGCTTCATTGGAATGCCCCTTCACTTTACCTCCAGCTGAGGACCATTTTTCTGGTTGTATGAATCTACCTGTACTAAATTCCATTCGTTTTCCATTGACTGTAATGCGTGTGTAAATGGCGCATAACCCTTTGCTGTTTACTTTTGTTTTCTTCGCATAAAAAAGAATTGCTGTTTTTGTTTTCATTTTTGGTAACCTTTTAAATTCATATTAAATGTATACTGACACCGAATACAAAAAAAGATGTACTTTTTTTGAACTGGTTTTAGTCATGTTTTAATTTTTAAACCCTTGATATCAAAGGGATACAGAGAAATTAGGTGTCCATATTTTTTGTAAATTACAAGTGACACCGAATTGGTCTCGATTTTTATACGATTTAATGAATTTTATGGGTTTTGTGGAAAAGCAAAAACCCTTTAAAACATAGGTTTTAAAGGGTTTTGATGATTATTGAAAATCTATCAGCGGAGAAAGAGGGATTCGAACCCCCGGACCTGTTACAGTCAATAGTTTTCAAGACTACCGCATTCGACCGCTCTGCCATTTCTCCAGAAGTCTCATCAGATATTCTCTGAATGCGGATGCAAATAT
>Ga0209195_1000615_pt1 | contig 26651 bp, 23 predicted proteins | sample COGITO_mtgs_1004_3_FD_184788 | JGI IMG/M metagenome (GOLD analysis project Ga0209195, IMG submission 184788) | Pelagic marine microbial communities from North Sea - COGITO_mtgs_100420 (SPAdes) (version 2) | ecosystem: Environmental > Aquatic > Marine > Epipelagic ...
TTCCCAGAAGGTTTACCCAAGGTCCTCCATTTATGTCTGATCAATATGTTTCTTGCGCACTGTATAAATTTGTCGCCTTGCCAAATTACGTTGCTCTGCGCGCGCCACTGCTCAAAGCCATGACCGACAATCAGGTTTTTGGTACATTGTTGCTCGCCACCGAGGGCATCAACGGCACCATATCAGGCACTCGTGAGTCGGTTGATACGCTGCTGGATTGGTTACAACAGCAGCCGGGCTTGGAAAATATCGACTGTAAAGAATCTTTTCATAGCGAAATTCCTTTCTATCGCACCAAGGTAAAATTGAAGAAAGAAATTGTCACTATGGGTGTTGAAGGCATAGACCCAAAAAGGTCAGCCGGCACCTATGTGAAACCTGCCGATTGGAATGCGCTGATCGCCGATCCTGAAGTATTAGTGGTGGATACCCGCAATGACTACGAAGTGGAAATTGGCACCTTTGCCAATGCGGTCAATCCCCAGACCAAAACCTTTCGCGAATTTCCCGCCTGGGCCGAGCAGAATTTAGATCCCGGCAAACATAAAAAGATTGCCATGTTTTGTACCGGCGGTATCCGCTGTGAAAAATCTACTGCCTATATGAAAGAGCAGGGCTTTGATGAGGTCTATCACCTCCAGGGCGGTATTTTGAAATATCTGGAAGAGGTGCCTAAAGAGCAGACTCTATGGGATGGCGAGTGCTTTGTGTTTGATAATCGCGTGGCTGTGGATCATGACCTTAAACGCGGTTCCTATGACCAGTGCCACGCCTGCCGTATGCCCATCACCGAACAAGAGATGACTCATATACATTATCAGGAAGGGCTCTCTTGTCATCACTGTTTTGGCAGCGTTGATGAAGAACAGCAACAGCGTTTTGCCGAGCGTCAGAAGCAGGTCAAGCTGGCCAAGGCTCGCGGTGAAGAGCATATAGGCAATGCCGCTTTGGAAGCGACTGAGCGTCGCAGAGCCGAAAAACAAGCGGAAAAGAAAGCCTCGAGAGATCGCCAGTCATAGAACATGCACTGGGATTTAGCGCGGTGGACTGAGCCAGCGCAGTTTAAAATTGGCCTCAGGGGACTGCCCTAGTTTATCCACTAGCCAGGGTAGCAATTCGTTCATCTGCTGTTCCAGCATCCAGGGTGGATTGACCACAATCATGCCCGATCCAGTCATGCCAAAACGATTATTTTCCTTCAGTACATTGAGTTCTATTTGTAATGTTCCCGGCAGCCCTGCGTTGGCAAGCTTGCGCTGTAAAAAATCCACATCGTCGCTGTGCGCCACTGGATACCAGATGGCAAAGGTACCGGTTGCCCAGCGTTTGATACCGTCCACAACCGCCTTCACGACATCCGCATATTCGTGATCTAGCTCGTAGGGCGGATCGATTAACACCATACCCCGTCGCTCTAAGGGTGGCAGTGCGCCTTTTAATTGGGCAAAGCCATCGACCTTATGCACCTGAGTGCGTCGATCCTTGGTAAACAGCTCTTGTAGTAGCACGAAATCTGCAGGGTGTAGTTCGCTGAGTAACAGACGATCTTGGGGGCGGCAGAGTTCTTTAGCTAATAGTGGGCTGCCAGGATAGTGGCGCAGCTCGCCATCTGCATTGAGCTCTTTTAAAACATCTAAATAGGCTTGCATAGCAGTGGGAACATCGCACTCCCAGAGTCGCTTGATGCCCTCCAGATACTCCCCAGTTTTATCCATCTCCTTTGATTGCAAGTCATAGCAACCGGCTCCGGCATGGGTGTCTATATAGGCGAAGGCTTTGTCTTTGACTTTAAGCGATTGCAAAATCAGCGACTGGACTGAGTGCTTTAAAACATCAGCATGGTTGCCGGAGTGGAAGCTGTGACGGTAGGAGAGCATAGGGGTTCAATGTTCTGGCTTGGGATGCGCAGTGTAAATCACCTGAGGTAAAAAGATAGCCAGCGTGCTGAAAAGCAAGAGCCGCGCAGGGAATTAATCCCTGCGCGGCAGGTGGTTTAGGCTGGATTGAGCAGGATTACCTAAGTCGTGATTGTTCTCCTTATTGGGCCAGTTGCTGAGCAGTCTGAGATGAGCTGTTCTTAAGTGATGCAATCTGAACCGCTTGAATGTTCATCTGCTTGCGCACGCCCAATAGCTCTGCTTTAAACAGTGCATTTTGTTCGAGTAATAAATTTAAGGCGGTTTGTTGCTGTTCAGTTTCAAAATTTCCGCGCTGCAACTCTGCTAACAGAAGGGGTGTCAGCAGCTGATAATAGACCGATAGAGGCTCACCGTCCTCGTCAAATTGCACCAACTCAGGAAAGATCTTGGCCACTTCTTCAGCAATCAGGCCGTACTGCATAGGATATTCACCCAGTTCGTCTGCTCGCCTATAGCGGAAGGTCACAGGTCGCAGTTTCAAAATTTTCGCACTAGTGGAATCGAGGGGTTGAATATCTTTCTTGTAGCGCTGAGAGGAGGGCTGGGTTCCCAGTTGACCGCTAGAGTTGATGTAAACCGCAGCGCCACCAGTGGCAGTGACCCCAGAGATCCCGGCAATATAGGCCCCCAGGTGCTTGCCTTGGGTACCCATGCGAATAATATAGGACTCGGTGCTGGCGCCTGCGGATGCGACATAGATATTGTGAGCGCCAGAAGTCAGACCATAGCCAGCCTGATAGCCAATCGCGGTATTGTAATCCCCGGTGACCAGATTCATTGACGACTGATGGCCGATGGAGGTATTGCCACTGCCTGTCGTTGTATTTAGCGCGTAATAGCCGCCGGCGACATTGTCATTGCCGGATACATTGTTATAGAGAGTCGACTCACCCCAGGCGGTGTTGTGATTGCCGGATAGATTGCCAAAGAGAGAATCTTCGCCGATGCCAGTATTGTGAGCCCCTAGAGTGTTGCTAGTGAGCACCGATTCACCAATTGCCGTGTTCTGCCAGCCGGTGGTATTGGCTGACAGCGTTTGATAGCCAAAGGCTGTGTTGGAGGTGCCGCCTTTATCATAGGTTGCAGTGGGGCCGGTATTGCTGGTCAGGGCGCGATAACCCACGGCGGTATTGTAGTAGCCAGTCACATTGCCATACATGGCTTCAACACCGGTCGCTGTATTGAAATACCCCGTGGTATTTGAGAACAGGGCCTGTACACCACTAGCCGTATTGTCGTGGCCAGTGGTATTTGTATAAAGCGTCTGAGTGCCTATAGCGGTATTGTCGCTGGCGGTCTTACTGTTGCCTAGTGCTAAAAATCCCACCGCCGTGTTGTTATTGCCTGTGGTGTTGTTGAGCAGTGCCTCGGGGCCCATTCCGGTATTCCGTGAGCCGGTGGTGTTGTACTGCAAGGCTAGGTTGCCATGGGCGGCATTCCAACTGCCGGTGGTGGTGTGTTGCATGGCCTTAAATCCAGTGGCGGTATTCGCTTGACCAGTGGTCTTATCCAGCAGGGTTTCACAGCCAGTACCGGTGTTGTAGGGTGCACCAGAATCGGTTGTGATACAGGTTGCCTGAGCGGCTATGGGGAAAAATAGCACTAGGCACAGGGTCAGGAAATATTTCGGTAGACTTTTTAAGTTGCGATAAATGGATAAGATAGTTACTTTGGGGTATGGCCGAGAGATTGTAGTAGGGGCCTGCATGACAAATTCCTTTTTTAATTTTTGTGTGTCTACAAGCTAATACGCGACGAAGCTAGGGTTCTTCGGTTTACTTGGGCTCTTTGTACGCTTCTAGATTATTGACAGTGCATTTATAAAATTAGTAACAACGTGTAACCATCAATAACCTTTGGTAATCCAATAAAAACTATAAAAATCAGGACCGAGCCATGCCAGGAATTATCAATGACTTAACCGTCGCCGGAACACTCTTTATACGCGCTAGTGCGAGAAAACTGCTATCCAAAAGTGATCCCGAGCCGAACCTAGATCAGTATCATTTAGCCATGCAGGACCTGTTGAATAAGGCTCCGGCGGGTTTGATTAAAGACTACGAGTGGATGGATCTTCCCGGGAATCGCCCACCTTGGGTGGCCTCTGGTATCAATCTGCAAATTGGAGATGAAGTTAGCTGCTTTATGGCTGGGCGGGTGTTTGCCAGTAAACCCTTGGATATTTGGCTGAGCCTTGCGCTACAGGTTTGGTACAAAGTTGGCGACGGTGAGATCTTTAGGGGAACTCATAGTAGTCATTCTTTTACTGCCAAGGAGAGTGGTTCTCTGCAGTTTGGTAACTACTTCCCCAACGACTGGGAGAACTTACAGGGGAAGCGTCAACAAGACGATAAGATTTATCAAACCTCTAGCGGCATGTCGCGCATTCTAATCATTCGTTGGCATAAACCAGCCGTTGACTGCCTCAGAGAGATGCTTAGTCAGGGTGATTTTGGCGCTAGGTTAAAGTCTGAAATTGATCGCATCGAGATCGGCGACACAACGCCTAAAGGCTGGTCCTACCTGTGGAATATAGGTAAGAGCAATATATTTCGTAAGCAGCAATCGGGGACTGCCGACGATTGTATCCATTGCCAAACTCAGGGCGACACTGGCATTCTGCAAAAAGATGTGGATATGGTTTTAGATGAGAATACTGAAATAAGCTGGAAATGGTGTGTCGATCAGCTGCCTTCAACCTTGCGTGAAGACACAGTGCCCAGTCACGACTACCTGAGTATTGCCGTTGAATTTGATAATGGCAGAGATATTACATACTACTGGAGTAGCACATTGCCGGTGGGTACAGGTTATGACTGCCCGCTGCCCAACTGGAAGGGAAAGGAATATCATGTGGTTATTCGCAGTGGCAAAGAAGGCCTCGGTGAATGGAAGAATGAACGACGAAATCTGTTTGATGATTACAAACAGTACATGGGCGAGCCGCCGGCGCGTGTTGTGAGCGTATGGCTAATTGCTAATAGTGCCTTTCAGCGCAACAAGGGTGATTGTAAATATACGGATATTGTTCTGCACAACAAGCAGCCGCTCAAGGTTCTTTGAGGGGGAGCAGGTTAATACGTTATCGCAGGTAAGTGTAGTGATGCCTAGTGAGGCTCACTACCATTTCAGAAAAACTCCCAATATCATCTCGGCCTTATGTGAGAGACCCCAGTATTTGGCCAGGAGGTCCCTCGTCGCTCCGCTCTGTCGGGACGACATAAATTTACTGAAGCTGACCGTCAAAGTAGGTCAGTTTCATTTTGCATAGCCTTATTTTTTAAGCAGTGCCACCGAATCAAATTCAATTCCATCCCAGCCGAATTTCATAAAGGCGCGAATATTGCCATGGTTATTAGCCTCTGGCTGCGCAAGTACTTCCTCGCGGTAGAAATTTCCAAAACAGGCCAAGGTAGCACTCTGAGATAGCCCCTCAAGCTGGGCAAATGCGAAGATCTTGCAAGAGCCCTCGTTGGTGCCCGCTTTATTATAAACCTCGGGGCCATTACGAAAGCTCGCCGGGCTGTACTCGTAAACCTGCTCTATAAGCTCCATCACCTGCTTAAACTCAATAGCGTTTGGGGCGCTTGTCAGCTGTTCTAAAAATTGTTCAATGGTCATTGGTTACTCTTGATTGATTTTGGGCAGGGCAATCACGATATAGTAACACTGAGCTTATAAGGGCCGTCAAATAATGCGGCGTAGGATTTCGATGATAGATTGAGACTGAGCCGGGACGTTCTCTGAATTATACAGAAAGAGGGCGGCCGACGAAGAGTGGTTAAAGTTCGGTTTGGAAATTCAGTCGGTCAATGATGGAGACTCCCATGATTTCTCGTACCAAAATAATCTCGGCGGCTTGAATATCAGTCTTGCCTATAAAGACTTGCAATTTGGTAACGTTGAGATTCCAAATGGCGCGATGATTCATTATGAGGAAGAGCACGAAGGCGAAGAAGAACATGATGATCATGGCGAGGAAGAGCACCATGAAGGTTTCATTCTTGCTAATTATCTTCAGCAGGATGCTGAGTGTGACGGTTATGACATGGAAATAGGTAAGACTTTTGAACTGGCCCGTGGTGCTCTTACTCTTTCATTGGGAAAAGATTCTGTTTCAGGACAGTTTACAAACGGAAAAAATATTCCGCGTATAACCCCAGAGAGATATTAAAGTTACCTATGTGGAAGGTCAGCTTAAATTTGTGCGGTCGCTCAAGGATGTATCAGCTCAGACTGATACGGTTGAAATTGAAACTGCCACCGATGGATTTCAAATGTTAAATTTGAATCTATAAAAACAATTGATACCAGTCCAGGACAGGAGTTTACCCTTTTAGTATTCGGTAAAAACTTGCTCGATGAGGTGGCTAGAAATCACAGTTCATTTGTTAAGGATGAAGTGCCAATGTCCGGCAGAAAATTGGGTATTCGGGCTAGTTACTCTTTCTAGAGAATTAGTCTTTCACCAATGCTTAGGGGTTGTATTTTTTGATCTGATGTTAGGTCGATAGCGTCAACTCTTGAGCTGTTGCTGATTGTGAGGAGTTGGTTTAAATTGGTGGTCACTAGCTTGATAGTAGTGGCCACCTTTTTAGTTTAATGATTTCAGGGGCTTTAGGGTGTTTTTGGCTCGCTAGGCGTCGAACCCAACCAATCCTTTGAGTTTATTCAGACTTCATCCAAAACTAGGCGCTTTAAGCGCTAAAAAAGGCGCAGTTAGCAGGTGTTTTTATCTACCCTTAAATTGCTTACGCAGCTACGACCCCATCCACTTTTTCAGGTTAAGAGTGGTAATATTTTAGTTCTAGTTTTGGTGCTTAAGCTTCTTGATATTGCCTTTTAATTAGCAATGCCCGTCATGCTAAGCGATTAACCTGGCCCCGGTCGCTCGTAGGGTTTTAACTCGTAATTCGACTGGAGGAATGCAACCAGATGGATGAGCTGGTTCACTGTCATCACATCGTTGTAGTCCCGCATCAGTGATTCGCCATCAGCAGTACTTACCGGCCTTCCAGAGTAGCGACCTTTCAGTCGATGCGACGGATTAACGATCGAAGTAACAAGTTGGCCATAGGTTTGGATTGAAACTACCTTGCCACCTAACTTAACTGAGATTCTATCCTCTGGCTGAACTGAAGTCAGCTGTTCAACATTCCCTATAGAGTGGCATGCGTTGCACTCAAGTTCGACAAATACCGCCTGTCCGCGGTCTATATCACCATCCGGTAGCACGAAACCACGTCCAGACTTAGGTCCCCAATCACAGCCAGAAAGCATTATCAAAAAAACTACAATAGATACGAATACTCGTTTCATAACTCCATCTCCTATTGATTTAGGTAGTATCTTCACTTTGGTCAAGTTTTAGCCAGAGCATCGCAATATCATCGCCGCTTTTAGTCTCTTAGATGGGCAAGGTGTTTTAAATAAAACAAGCCTTGTAAGCATCAGGCGTTCTATGGCTATCCCTCACAAAAGGTCCTTTGCTAATTTGAGTGTTTCTTCGCAGGACTCTCTTTACAGAATAGACTAGAAATAAACTTGCTGATGTTGGGTTTGATTTCTGACGTATCTACGCAGGTGTAGTCATAATGACAAGACTTCCCCAGCTCCCCATAGCCCTATCAAAAGTGTACCGGTGGTGTAGGTGGCTGCGTGGATTTATCTGGGGCTTTAGCAGTAATTGATACTGAGGTGCCTCAGCGTTGCTCCGGGTCGAAATTGCTTTCGCAGTTAGTGATGGCGTGCGGAGCTTGTCGACAAGTTATACAAAACAAAAAAGCCTGCTTATTTTTACGGGTAGAGACTTTATAGTTGGCTATTTACGTTAGAGTGTGTAGCCGGATTTATGTTAATAGCCTTTGATTTATTGGGTGGATTACCTATGTAGGGTATGTCGGGCTATTCAAGTGTGAGATGGGCTTGTGCAGTAATGAATAAGTGCAGGATTTTGGATTTTGCCTAATCGCGGCGGCGACGGTTGTCCGGTCTAACTTCCTCAAGATTCTCTCTGACTGCGGAAAAAAGAGCTGACCTGTCAGCATCGCTAAGAGTCCTGATCTTCTCATAAAGTTCATTCAAAGAATCCGAGGTTGTGTCACCGGCCTTTTTTGAAGGTGACCCGTACATGGAATCAGGCGTCACACCAAAGAAATTGGCTATGCGCACTATCGAATCACGGCGAGGGTGCAGAGTAACGTTACACAGAATACGATTAATTGTGGGTTGTGAAACACCGGTGGCGCGGGAAAGCGCATTCTGGGAAATCTTACGCTCCCTCATCAATTTCGCTAGTTGTGTGCTTAAGTTAAGTCTCATAAATATAATTATGGTACTGATTCTAATACACGAGTGTATATTTTTAGACTGATTGCAACTTAGTCGAAAAGGAAGGTTTACTTGCTGATCTATGACAGGAGTCATGATAGGAATTAATGTTAGGAGAGCTAAAAAGTCCCGCCTTTTTGCATGAGCAGAATTTTTGAGGTTGGTATCTTGTATCAGAGAGCGTGGCCGGGTTGTTGTCACTTGCTGCGCAAGCGCCTTCGCTGCGCTCCGCGTCCAAATTGCCTGCGCAATTAGTCGAACCGGGGGTGCCGATCTCGCCGATCACTCATACCAAACAAAAAAACCCCGTCTCTTTGCAGAGACAGGGTTTTGTTGTTTGGTAGCTTGTATTAGAGAGCGTGGCCGGATTGATGACAACAACCTAAAAAGAGCCGTGCGAGTATTTGTCTTCGACATCCCATGACTCTATATTCGTCCAAGACCTATCCTCTACTAGAGGAAGTATTTGTGTTTTAAAGTAACCCGCACTCCCAAACACCATAGCCTTTTTGGTCTTTACCAAAAATTAACTCTACTAACGTCTCAAGCCGTCCAAGATATTATGCGCGATACTTGAACCTAAATATGTATAGGTTTCGATTAAATCGGCAGTGCCGTCAGCGTTTAGGTCAAAACGAAAGGTCAGCTGATTGCCATCGGCATCAAAGGTAGAGGTGAGGATTAAGTTAGGCTCGCCGTTAGCGTCATCGTCATAGCTAAAGGTCAACCAATTACCATCGGTATCGTAGGTGTGGGTGCTGATTTCGTTAGCCTCGCCGTCAGCGTCAGTGTCATAGCTGGCCAAGTTATTACCATCGGTATCGTAGGTGTAGATGCGGATTGTGTTAGGCTCGCCGTCAGCGTCAGTGTCATAGCTAGTGGCCAAGTTATTACCATCGGTATCGTAGGTGTAGATGCGGATTGTGTTAGGCTCGCCGTCGCCATTAGAGTCATAGCCACGCGTTAACCGATTACCATCGGTATCGTAGGTGTAGGTGTTGACTTCGTTAGCCTCGCCGTCGCCATTAGAGTCATAGCCACGCGTTAACCGATTACCATCGGTATCGTAGGTGTAGGTGCTGATTTCGTTAGCCTCGCCGTCAGCGTCAGTGTCATAGCTAGCGGCCAAGTTATTACCATCGGTATCGTAGGTGTAGATGGTGATTCGGTTAGCCTCGCCGTCAGCGTCAGTGTCATAGCTAGTGGCCAAGTTATTACCATCGGTATCGTAGGTGTAGATGTGGATTGCGTTAGCCTCGCCGTCAGCGTCAGTGTCATAGCTAGCGGCCAAGTTATTACCATCGGTATCGTAGGTGTAGATGCGGATTGTGTTAGGCTCGCCGTCAGCGTCAGTGTCATAGCTAGCGGCCAAGTTATTACCATCGGTATCGTAGGTGTAGGTGCTGATTTCGTTAGCCTCGCCGTCAGCGTCATTATCAATGCTTTTGGTCAACTTATTGCCATTGTCATCGTAGGTAAAAGTTGTGATTGAATCAGCATCGCCGTCAACATTGGAATCTTCGCTTGTGCTCGCAAGTGCTTTAAAGGAATGTGTTATTTCCTGCGCCTGATAAAAGTGGTTTAAGGCTTGCCCCGGCTTCTTAATAAAACCTGAGCTGATTAAGTTCTGTGTCACTGCTGCACTCATAACTCGCCTTAAAGGAATAGCCTCTTTGAACTCCGTCAATTCTGCAGCAAAGTCAATGCTTACACCCTCAAGAACGATGCCCATACCATCAGCGATAGTAATGCCATTGCTCGCGTCTTTGTCATAATCCAGTGCTTGCAAAAACGTGAGCATATTACTCAGTTTTCTAAAGGCAATAACCTCTGCTGTATTGATTGTTTTGTTTCTCAAAAGAGGTGAAAGCTCATTTCTTGTTGTTGGTAAGAATGAATCAGGTATTAAATCAAGAGGCGTCATTTTTGGCGCCGCAGTCGCACTTTCTCCAAGCAAGAAAGCACCTATAGAAAACACTACTGTTTCACCGGCTTGGTAGGTAAAGGCACCGTTTAAATCCGTCACGCCTGACTGAGTGTCAGTTTTGTAAGTCAGCCCTTCAACGGCACTGTCGGTGAAGTAGCCTGTCAAAACGGGTTCAACAATCACAACTGTGCGTGTTACAGCTGTTGCTGCATTACCCGCTGCATCACTCACGTTATAGGTGACTGTGTAGGTACCAACTGTATCTATATCAACGGGATTAACCGTAACAATGCTACTGGTAATCGACCCGTCAATATTATCAGTCGCGGTCGCTCCTGCATCGGTATAGGCTGTGCCTGCCTCTAGGCTAACACTGGCCGCACCCTCCAAACTAATCACGGGGGTTGTGACGTCCTTATTGGAACTTCCACCGCAGCCTCCGAGTAAGAGTAGTGTGGAGCATGAGATTAATAAGGTTGATGTTTTTAACCGATTCATAATTAATTCTTATCCATTTAGTTGCGAAAGAGATTAGCATAAGTGGTCGCCATAACCTATCCGTTTTCGTATATCGCGACACCAAGCTACTTACGGAAAACCCACCTTTAAAGTATCCATGCAGGAACAGTAACAATCTCACGCCACCGTAGCCCCTCCCGCCCCTAAAAAACACCAGCGTGACTACAAATGTGACTACAAATTGCTATATAAGAACTAAAAAGCCCCTACAGTGCAATGATTGTAGGGGCTTCAGAGTATGCTTGGTACCAGTGGCCGGACTCGAACCGGCACGCTTTTAAGGGCGCGGGATTTTGAATCCCGTGTGTCTACCAATTCCACCACACTGGCATTCCGATAATTTAAAGAGATCGCACTCTGGAGTCTAGCAGCCAGCGCTTCGCACTGGTCGTGTGGTCGCTCTCGGACGTCCTGTCCTTCACGACACTCGAGCATCCTGCTCAGCGTCTACCAATTCCACCACACTGGCATTCCGATAATTTAAAGAGATCGCACTCTAGGGGCTTTCTGCTCGCTGCGTTTGTCATCAGGAGCGCGGCGATTATAGCAGTGATCAACAGGCGGTCAACCGGAGATATAGGGCTTCTGCATTTAAATGTTCTGGGTTGAAAGAGTTTGGCCTTTGGCGCTGTTTTCTATACCCTTGCCGCCTTGTGCAAATCAATCAATAACTACTGGCTTTTGACTCCATATTTATGCGCCGTGATCTCTTCCAATTTGACCTTCCCGATGAGCTGATAGCCCGCCAGCCCGCTGAACAGCGGCAGGGTAGTCGGCTGTTGTATCTCGACTCCGCGTCTGAGGACCTGCGCCATCAGCAGTTTACTGATCTGCTATCGCATATTGAACCCGGCGATCTGATGGTGTTTAACAATACCAAGGTGATTGCAGCGCGCTTATTCGGTCAGAAGGAAAGCGGTGGCAAAATTGAGGTATTGGTAGAGCGTGTGCTGAGTGCGGATTCCGTTTTAGCCCATATTCGCGCTAGCAAGTCGCCTAAACCGGGCAATCAGCTGTTGTTTGATGAGGGCTATAGTGCAGAGATGCTGGGCCGCAGTGGTGATCTGTTTGAATTACGATTTAGTGCGCCGGTGTTTGATGTGCTAGATCAGATTGGTCATATGCCATTACCTCCTTATATAGATCGTGCCGATACTAAGGAAGATCAGAGTCGCTATCAGACGGTTTATGCTGATCAGCTGGGTGCGGTGGCTGCGCCGACTGCAGGGCTGCACTTTGATGATCAGATGCTGGCCGACATAAAAGCCAAGGGCGCGAAGATTGCTTTTGTGACACTTCATGTGGGCGCTGGAACTTTTCAGCCGGTGCGTGCGGACAATATCCATGACCACCATATGCACAGGGAGTGGCTCCAGGTAAGTGATGAGGTCTGTGAGCAGGTGCGCGAGACTAAGGCGGCTGGCGGCCGAGTCATTGCTGTGGGCACGACCAGTGTGCGCTGTCTGGAAACGGCGGCGAGCTCGGGTTCGATTATGCCTTTTGAGGGCGATACCAATATTTTTATCTTCCCCGGCTACCGCTTTAAAGTAGTGGACGCTCTGTTAACCAATTTTCATCTGTCGGAATCGACGCTGCTTATGTTGGTCAGCGCTTTTGCCGGTTATGAGCCTATAATGCAGGCTTATTTAGAGGCGGTGGCTGAGCGCTATCGGTTCTTTAGTTATGGCGATGCAATGTTTTTGCGTCACAACCCCCAGGCTTCTGAGACTATTCCCGAATGAGTTCCACTTCTGATACCACCACTAATTCCACACCCAATGTCCAGGGGCATCCCCAATCTAAGCGCGAGTGCTTTATGGATTTTGCTGTGTCGGCTACTGACGGCAAGGCGCGACGTGGTGAAATGACCTTTCCGCGGGGCAAGGTGCAGACTCCTGCCTTCATGCCTGTGGGCACCTACGGCACGGTGAAAGGTATGTTACCCAAGGATATAGTTGAGATCGGTGCTGAGATGATTCTCGGCAATACCTTTCATCTGATGCTGCGTCCCGGCACTGAGGTGATTAAAGCCCACGGTGACCTCCATGACTTTACCCAGTGGCAGGGTCCAATTCTCACTGATTCCGGTGGTTTTCAGGTGTTTAGTCTTGGGGATATGCGCAAGATTACTGAAGAGGGTGTGAAGTTTAAGTCGCCGATTGATGGTAGCCCGGTATTTATTGATCCGGAGACGTCCATGCAGGTACAGGCGGATCTGGGCAGTGATGTGGTGATGATCTTTGATGAGTGCACGCCCCATCCAGCTACGGTGAAGCAGGCCAGTGATTCTATGCAGCTTTCATTACGTTGGGCGGAGCGCAGTAAAACCGCTCATGGCGACAGCCCTTCGGCGCTGTTCGGTATTGTTCAGGGTGGCATGTATGAGTCCCTGAGGGATGAATCACTAAAAGGATTGGTAGATATAGGCTTTGATGGCTATGCCATCGGTGGGTTGTCGGTTGGCGAACCCAAGGAAGACATGATGCGTATTCTCGATCATCTGGCGCATCAGATGCCAGCGGATCGACCGCGCTACCTGATGGGTGTGGGTAAGCCTGAAGACTTGGTGGAAGGCGTACGCCGCGGTATCGATATGTTTGACTGTGTGATGCCCACCCGCAATGCCCGTAATGGGCATCTGTTTACTAGCACCGGTGTGGTGAAAATTCGCAATGCTCGTCATCGCCATGACACTGGCACGCTGGATAGTCAATGTGACTGCTATACCTGCACTAACTTTAGTCGCGGCTATCTCCATCACTTGGAACGCTGTGGCGAGATGCTCAGTGCTCAGCTCAACACCATCCATAATTTACGCTTTTACCAGACGCTGATGGCAGGCCTGCGTGAGGCCATTGCCGAGACCCGACTGGAAGCCTTTGCCGATGAATTTTATCTGCAGCAGGGTAAGGATAAGCCTGCGCTTTAGGGCGTGAGGCTGTAGGGGGTTTAAATCGTCAATTGTGCCCCCAAATATGATGCTAATGCCGCTATAATGCGCCGCTGAATTTATTGGAATGTCTGATCATGCCTAACAAGTTTCCCCTGTGGAAGAATATAACAATCCTCTTGGTTGTCACCTTTGGTTTTGTTTTTGCCGCGCCAAACCTCTATCCACCGGATCCAGCGATTCAGCTGTCGGGACAGAGCGGTGCTATGCAGATCGATGCTGCGGTACTGCAAAAGGTTGAGCAGTCACTAGATGAAGCGGGTATTGCCCACTTTGCGGGTGAGTCCGATGGCGAAGCGCTGTTGATCAGACTGAAAGATATAAAACTCCAGCTGCGCGCCAAGGAAGTGATTCAGGCGACCATGGGTGGAGACTATATTGTTGCATTGAACCTGGCGCCAACCACTCCAGACTGGTTGCGTGACTTGGGTGGTGTACCCATGAAGTTGGGTCTCGACCTCAGTGGCGGCGTGCACTTTTTGCTGGAGGTCGATCTGGCCTCAGCACTGGCTACTCGACTTGAGAGTGATCTCGAAGATGTTAAGACGGCGCTGCGGGAAGAGCGTATTCGCTACCGCAGCTTTGAACTGAGCAATAATCAAATTGTTGGCCAATTTCGCGATGCAGAAGAAGTGGCTCGCGCCAAGACCTTAATTCGCACTAATTTGCGTGATCTGCAGCCACAGTCTCAGCCGGGTCAAAACCCACTGACACTGGTACTCAAACTGAGCGATATCGCCAGCGGCGAAATTGAAGATAACGCCATCAAACAAAACCTGACCTCATTGCGCAATCGTGTAAACGAATTGGGTGTCTCTGAGCCGATGGTGTCCCGTCAGGGTAAAAACCGCATTGTGGTAGAACTGCCTGGTGTTCAGGATACAGCTGAAGCTAAGCGTATTATCGGTAAGACAGCCAACTTGGAATTCCGCCTCGAGGCCAGTGGTCGAGTTGGCGAGATGTTTGATTTCCGTAATCCAAAAGGGCAGGGCCCAGATGCTCGCCTTGAGAGCAAGGCCGTGATTACCGGTGAGAATGTCACCGATGCCCGCGCCAGCTTCGATGAAAATGGTCGGCCTCAGGTCAGTATCACTCTCGATGCCAAGGGTGGCTGGCAGATGGGTTATGCCACGCGAGACAATATCGGTCGTCGTCTCGGTGTGCTGTTTATTGAGTTCAAAACCCGATTGGTAAAATCCATTGACGAAAACGGTGAGTTGGTGCTGACCCCCGTGCCGTTTGTCGAAGAAAATATTATCAGCTTGGCCACGGTTCAGGCTCAGCTTGGCAAGACATTTAGAATCACTGGCCTTGAGCAGCGTGAATCTTCAGAACTGGCGCTGCTGTTACGTGCCGGTGCCCTGGCCGCGCCTATGTACATTGTTGAAGAGCGCACCATTGGCCCCTCACTGGGTGCTGACAATATTGCGCTGGGTGTTAAGTCGGTTGCTGTGGGCATGGCTCTGGTACTGATATTTATGCTGGTGGTCTATCGCGGCTTTGGTGTCTTTGCCAACATTGCTCTGGCGATGAATTTGGTGCTATTAGTGGCCTTTATGTCACTGCTCGGCGCGACCCTAACCTTGCCTGGTATTGCCGGCATAGTTCTGACTGTGGGTATGGCGGTGGATGCCAACGTGCTTATTTTCTCGCGGATTCGTGAAGAGTTGGCTGCAGGAGCGTCGATTCAGGGCTCGATCAGTGCTGGTTATGACCGCGCCTTTGTGTCGATTTTGGATGCCAACATCACTACGTTAATTGTTGCCTTGATTCTGTTCTTAATTGGTTCGGGCCCGGTTCAAGGTTTTGCCGTGACATTGTCTATCGGTATTTTGACCTCTATGTTTACTTCTATTGTGATGACCAGAGGACTGGTTAACCTGGTTGTCGGTGGCCGCAAAATCAAAACCCTGTGGATTTAGGAAGAAGATTATGACTACGTTAAAAATCTATAACTTCATGGGATTGCGCAAAGCTGCAGCGATTTTCTCTGCTGTCCTGTTGATTGCCTCGGTGGCGTCGCTGTCGACCAAAGGGTTGGTGCTGGGTCTGGATTTTTCCGGTGGCACACAGATCGAAGTGGGCTATGAGCAGCCAGCTGATGTTGCGGCGATTCGCCAGCAGCTTGAAACAGCGGGTTTTGAAAGTCCGGTAGTGATTCAGTATGGCTCTGAAACTGATGTTTTGATCCGCTTGCAGGGCAAGCCGGAACAGGGTCTGTCGGAGAAGGTTTACGATGTTTTACAGGACGGCAGCGAAGCGGTTGAATTGCGTCGTGTCGATTTTGTTGGCCCACAGATTGGTGAGGAACTGCGCGAAGATGGCGGCCTCGGTATGCTTACAGCGTTGGCCGTGGTGATGCTCTATGTGGCGATCCGCTTTCAGCTAAAGTTCTCCATTGCCGCTGTATTGGCTCTGGCCCACGATGTAGTTATCACCCTTGGTTTTTTCTCTATCACTGAACTCGAGTTTGATCTCACTGTGTTGGCCGCAATATTGGCGGTGGTGGGTTATTCCCTAAACGACACCATTGTTGTATCGGATCGGATCCGGGAAAATTTCCGTAAAATTCGCAAGGCGACACCGGTGGAAGTGATCAACGAGTCACTCTCACAGACATTGTGGCGCACCATTAATACCTCGGTAACCACTATGCTGGTACTGCTGGCGCTTTACTTTATTGGCGGTGAGTTGATTCACAACTTTGCCGTGGCGCTGATGGTGGGTGTGGGCATAGGTACTTATTCTTCAATCTATGTCGCTGCCACCGTTATGCTGGCACTCAAAGTTGATCGCGAAGACCTACTTGAGCCAGTTGAAGGCGAGTTGGTCGACGACCTGCCTTAAATCTGTCGCGCCTGATTCTGGCGTGATCCACTGATCCCTAGTGACGCCGGCTGTGCTATCTTAAGTAGATTGTAAACTGCTGTACTGACAACGGATAGTGGAGACCGAGTGATGAGCATGCATGAAACAATAAACTATCTTGAGTTCCCGTCACGGAATCTGGCCGCGACCAAGGCTTTTTTTAGCACCGTTTTTGGCTGGACCTTCACTGACTATGGCCCCGAATACACGGCGTTTTCCAACGCTGGAATGGATGGCGGTTTTTACGCTGCTGATCAGGTATCTACTACCGCCAATGGCAGCGCCCTGGTGGTTTTCTGCAGCGACAATCTCGAAGCGACTCAAGACAATATTGAGAATGCAGGGGGACTGATCGTCAAACCTATATTTTCTTTCCCTGGCGGTCGCCGCTTTCAGTTTACCGAGCCTGCTGGCAACGAGTTTGCGGTGTGGACTGATACGGCTGTGACGGAATCAATATGATGGTGGCTGAAATTTACCCGTTGGCCTCTGTATTGAAGCAATCTCTATCAAACGCCCGGTCTAAGTTATTTTTTTGTTTAGGCGCCTGTTGTTTGCTCTCCAGCTGCGCACTACTTCCGCAATTAGCGAAGCCGGCTCAATGCCCGACGCCAGCAGAAACCGTTCCGCCACTTCTCGAGCCCCAGAGCTGTCCAGAGCCTCAGGTGATTGAACGTATAGTAACCAAAGTCGTGGCGCCAGAACCGCCGCCGCAGGCGACCACCGCGGGGAAATTACATCTGCCTATAGTGGGAGCCGTAGAGTGGGCAAAGATTCAGCCTGCGGGCCTGTGGATTGAATCACGCATAGATACAGGCGCTGACACCACCTCTATCCATGCTGAAGATATTCAGTTGGTGGAAAAGGATGGTAAGCGCTATGTGCGCTTTGTTTTAATCGACGCCGCGACCGGCAGTGCTCACCAACAGGAGTTGAGATTACGTCGCCGAGTGCTCATTAAGCAGAGTGGCGGGGCCGACGAGCGGCGCTACGTCGTCAGAATGTGGGTGATACTGGGGGAGATTCGCTCAAAGATTGATGTCAATCTCTCGGACCGCACCGACTTTGAGTACCCACTTTTGATTGGACGTAATTTTTTGATGGATAACATGATTGTGGATGTCAGTCGGCATCACACCGTGATAGTGCGGCCGGATATAAGCAGTGATTAATTCGCGGATTCAAATTGGCCTAATTAGCGGCCTACTGATTGCTCTGGGTGTTGGCTTGACACTGTACAAGGCTGTGAACCTCAATTTGCCTCTGCTGCCCGGTGAGTATCGAGAAGTTTGGACCGTCGAATCAAAAACCAGTTTTACGCCCACCGATGGCCCCGTTAATGTCGCCTTGCGTCTGCCTACATCCCTGGCGGGCTGGACTATTTTGGACGAACATTTTGTCTCCTCTGGTTTTGGTTTTTCGATTATCGAAGAGCCAGCAACAGTCAGCACTGCGCGCTGGACCCGGCAATCATTAGGTCATCCCACCACTCTCTATTATAAAATGCAGGTCTACCGTGCCCGTGCCGACCGGCAGTTGCCCCCATTGGAGCCGGGGGTGCCAGTCAAGCCGCTTTTAGAAGCGGATCAACAGGCGGCGATGGATAGGGTGGTGCAGCGAATTCAACAGCAGTCCTCTGACCGGGAGAGCTTTACACTGCTGTTATTACAGCAGCTGCTGCGCGAGTCCCAGGATCAGGATATTCTTTTTTTACTTAACTCTTATAACGATGATTCCCTGGCGATGATTCTACATAGCCTCGCCAGCGCTGGCATTCCTGCCCATGAGCTGCGTGGCATTGAACTGGAAGATGGCCGGCGTCGTCAGACCCTCAGCTCGTTGATTGAGGTGCACAGCGGTGAAAAATGGATTATTGCCAATCCCACAACTGCTCGGCTGGGGCTGCCGGATAATTTCTTTATTTGGCAGCGCGGTGATGGCGCCATTTTAAACCTCAGTGGTGGCCGCAACTCCAGTCTTGAGTTTGCTCTGGTAAGCAATAGTTTACCGGCTAAAGCTGTGTTGGGAATGGAGCAGCGCGCCGAGGAATTTGCGCTGTTAGACTTTTCTATCTACACCCTGCCAGTAGAGCAGCAGGGCATCTTTAAAGGCCTATTACTGATTCCGGTTGCGGCTCTAGTGGTCGTCATCATGCGGCTCTTGGTTGGGGTGAAAACCTCAGGCACCTTTATGCCCATATTGATTGCTCTGGCCTTTATCCAAACTACCTTATTGGTCGGTTTAATTATTTTTCTCGGCTTGATCGGCAGCGGTCTATGGATTCGCTCTTATCTTAGTCGTCTCAATTTACTCTTGGTGGCGAGGGTGGCGACCGTGATAATTGTCGTCATTTTGCTCATGGCGGCCCTGGCTGTCGCCAGTTATAAACTCGGCCTTGATCAAATACTAACGGTAACGTTTTTCCCTACCGTGATTGTTGCCTGGACCATTGAGCGAATGTCGATTCTCTGGGAAGAAGAGGGTGGCCATGAAGTATTGATCCAAGGCAGTGGCAGCCTACTGGTAGCTGTGCTGGCTTATCTGGCCATGTCTAACAACCTAGTTGAGCACCTGACCTTTAACTTTCCGGAGTTGAGCCTGAGTCTTTTAGGGGTGATTCTCTTGCTGGGGAAATATACTGGCTATCGTTTATCCGAACTCTATCGCTTTCGCGACCTAGCGAACAAGGAATAGCATGAGCCTGCTGGTGTCGCCATTAAAATTGCGCGAACTGGGTATTCTCGGGATGAACAACCGTAATATTGGTTTTATCGGTCGCTACAATCAGCGTAAAAACTATGGCCTGGCAGATAACAAGCTGAAAACCAAAAGTGCTGCTATTGCCCGCGGAATTCCGGTGCCGGAGCTTATTGGCACAGTGGATTACCAGTTTCAGATCAGGAGTCTCAGTGAGCTGCTTCAGGATCGCGAGGCTTTCGTTATCAAGCCCAGTCAGGGCAGCGGTGGCAAAGGTATTTTGGTGATTGTTGGGCGCGATGGCGATAAGTTTATCAAGTCCAGTGGTGTGCTGATCGATGAGCGTGAGGTGCGTCGCCACAGCTCCAATATTCTCGCTGGGCTACATAGTCTCGGTGGCCGCAACGACAGTGCCATGATTGAAGCACTAATAGACTTTGACCCTATTCTCAAAGATTACAGCTACGAAGGTGTACCTGATATCCGTGTGATTGTCTTTCGCGGCGTACCAGTGATGGCAATGATGCGCTGTGCCACACACAGTTCCGATGGCAAGGCCAATTTACATCAGGGAGCTGTCGGGGTTGGCATTGATATAGGCACAGGGAAGAGTATCTGTGCGGTGCAACATAATCGCATCGTCAGTCAGCACCCGGATACTCATATCAATTTTGATACCTTAACCATTCCGCACTGGCAGCAATTACTGGAATTGGCCTCTGGATGCGCCGGCATGGCGGGCCTCGATTATCTGGGTGTAGACATAGTTCTCGATCGCTTGCGCGGACCCATGTTGCTAGAACTTAATGCGCGACCGGGGCTGGCAATTCAGGTTGCCAATCAGGCGGGACTAGAACATCGTTTACTGATAGCTGCCAAGATCGCCACTGACTCTAGTCTTGCTGATGGCTCTTCTTTCGCTGATGGCTCTGATAATGCCAGCCAAAAGATCGCGCTGGCTCGGCGTTATTTTACTACTCAGGCTACTTAGGTACTGCCAGTTTTAGATTAAAAAGGACCAGATTATAGGGTGCTAGGCGGATGGGGATTAGAGCAGATTAGGCTGCCAGGGCTAATTCGATCGACCTAATCAATTGCCGGGCAAAAAATGGCTGCTCAATATAATCAACTGCTCCAAGAGTCCTTGCCTCAACGGCTTCTTTAGTTGATCCGGGACGTACAGTAATAAAAATCGTCGGCGGTACGCCTTGATTGGCAGAGAGTAGTTGTTTAAATAATGAAGCACCGAGCATATCGTCGAGCTTGGTTTCAATAATCAGACCGTGAGACTGGTGTAACTGATGACTTTTTGCCAAGCTCTGGCCACTGCTATAAAAAATAATTTGAATATCCAACGTCGACAGCAACCCCACTATTTTCTCAATCACTGCGCAATCGCTTGCAACTAAGGCCGCGACTATATCAGAACTCTTTTTTATGGGCTGGCGGGTCGCCGATGGACTGCTTGCCTTTGGGGCGAGATCATAAAGATGACTAACCAGGTTTTTAGCTGCTCTTGAATCCCTGTGAGGAAGTAAAATGTTGCCACGAGATTGATGGTAGTAATCTAAGAACTTGTACTTATATTTTTGACCATAAGCAACAAACCTATTCTGCTTACCATCTAAATCCTTGCTTTTTGTAGGATACGTAGTTACCGCAACAAATTACGCAAACCCCCTTATTGTCTGCTTGAAACCCTTTGTTATGCTCTACCTCTCAATTATGAACAACTCGACTGCCAGTGTTTGGCTGAGATCTATTTTGCGGATAAACAAATCCCTATGTGCCCGGTGAGCAATATAGGTATGGCGGGTCTAGGTATGGACCGCTGTCCTGAGAGTCTGCGCTCGGGAATGTTCTTAAAAATCATTGATAAAGCGCCCTGATAGCGCAGGACTGTTGTATCCCGACATGAATGCCTTGGCTATCTGGACTGAGGATCAGCATGCGGGGTTCATGTGGGCGGGCAGGGGCATTCCAAATAATACCTGACAATCTATTTGGGCGGCTCAACTTTGATAACCAATGACCCCGGGCAAGGTTTTGAGGTCAGTGGTATCTGTATAGCCATGGCGAGAAAAAGTGTTTTCATATTGGTAAAGGGTATCAATTAGAAGTCGTTGAGACTATTTAGCGGATTAACATTAGCGAGTTACAAGGAGAGTAAGAAATGGAATCAGCAACGGCAGTGGCCAAATTAAACGGCGCTAAACAGATTACCTGTAATCATTGTCTGGCGAGAAAGAGCTGTCTTATCAGCACATTAAACACGAACGAAAATAGTGAACTATCCAGTCTTATTACCCATGAAAAACCGATGATGAAGGGCCAGCGTTTATTTCTACAGGGCGATAGGTTCCAATCGCTCTATCTGATTCGCTCAGGGTGTTTTAAATCCTGTATTGTTGATGAGTCCGGTGAAAGACAGGTGACAGGCTTTCATTTTTCTACCGATATTCTCGGTATTGACGGCATTGATTCACGAAAATATACCTGTGAAGTCGAGGCTCTGGAAACCTCAAGTGTCTGCAGTCTCGCCTTTGATTTTTTCAAGGATTCCTCCCTAAAGACCAATCAAAAAGTCTACAACCGCCTGCTTTGTGCGGTGAGTTGCATGATGTTTCGCGAGAGACACCTGATGATGGTGCTGGGTAAAATGAAAGCCGAGCAGCGCCTAGCCCATTTCTTATTGGATATCTCTCAACGTATGCATGATCGCGGCGAATCTGCCCACGAATTTCGGTTGAGTATGGCGCGCTATGATATTGCCAACTACCTGGGTCTAGCTGTTGAGACCGTCAGTCGGCTATTTAAGCGCCTTGAAGAACAGGGATTGATTGTCGCAAATCGTCATCGTGTGCGGTTGATGGATATGGATGGTCTGCACTACGTTATTGCCGGTGGCTATGTGGATCGTCGCGTCGAGAAGCCCATGGTATTGACCGCAGCGGGTTAATACTGATCTTAGGGTGGGAATGTACGTTAGGGGTGTAGGCTGGGGCTGTAAAGACTGTGATAGAGCCTCCACTGTTAGGCTCTGTCTATCCAACAGTCTCCTGATGATCCGCTTCAACAATCATCTGGACTAATTGTGCCAGAGTTTTGGCCTGCATTTTTTCCATGGTGCGCGCTCGATGAATCTCCACTGTCCGTGGGCTGATATTGAGCTTTGCCGCCATCACTTTGGTGATGTTGCCCGCTGCAATAAGACCCATAATTTCATATTCACGTTTGGTCAGGCTATCGATACGCGCCTGTATCGAACGCCGTCTGTTGAGGCCGTTTAGCGCTTCATTATTGGCCTTGAGGGCACGGTTAACACAGTCAATAAACTCCTGATCACGAAACGGTTTTTGTAAAAATTCCAGGGCGCCATTTTTCATAGCCTGCACTGCCATTGGTACATCACCATGGCCAGTAACAAATACCACCGGCAAGTTAGCGTTTCTGCGCTTAATCTCCTGATGTAAGTCCAGCCCATTCATATCCGGCATCCGTACATCCAATATCAGGCAACCCATAAGCAGATTTATAGGGTTCTTTAGAAACTCTTCAGCGGAATGATACTGTTGTGTGCGCAAGCCGGTGGACTCCAAGAGCATGGACATAGAATCGGCAACTTCAGAATCGTCATCGACTATGTAAACAGTTTGGTTAGCGTTCATCGGGCTGTCCTTTGAGGACCGGCATAATCGGTAGGGTGAAAATAATTTCTGCGCCGTCCTTATATTGGTGATTAACTTTCATTTCACCACCATGGTTGCTAACGATTGAGTGACTGATTGCCAGCCCCATGCCCATACCGTAGCTCTTGGTGGAGAAAAAGGCCCGGAAAAGCTTGTCGCTGTGATCGAGGTTGATGCCGACACCTCGATCACGCACTCTTATGGTGACAAAACCGGTTGGACGATTCTCGCTTACGATAGTGATGCATTTTTCTTCTGCCGATGTATTGATCATGGCGTCGCAGGCATTGCGGATTAAATTCAAGATGACCTGTTGAATTTGGCCGAGAACAATTTCCATTGTTGGCAGTTCTTCGCAGCAGTCACATTCAAAGCGGATCGCTCGACACTCAACATCTACCTGAGCCAGTTCGATAGTATTTTGGATTAGGGTATTGATATCAGTGAGTTGGTGATAGGGATTTTGTTTGCTCACCAGAGTGCGAATATTACGGATAATCTCGCCTGCTCGTTGGGCCTGTTTGTCGATTCTAGAGAGAGTTGGCAGCAGCGCCTGATTATCCAGTGGGGCTTTTTTAAGCAGGTTGCGACAGGCTTGGGCATACATGGAGATAGCGGTTAGAGGCTGGTTGAGCTCATGGGCTATGCTGGTCGACATCTCACTAGCAATATGTAGGCGATCGAGATGAGCAAGATGATCACGGGCCTGATGCACCTCCTTCTGGCTCTTACGCAAATGCTCTTCATTGATTTTACGTTCTCTGATGTCGCGCATAATGCCTGTAAAGCTGCGCACCCCGGCGATGACTATTTCAGCGACGGTCAACTCGATAAGCACAGAGCTACCATTCCTGTGGCGCGCTTGTAGCTCTTGGTTAAAGCCATCACCGTTATTACCCGCTTCTAGATATTCGCTAATATCATTTGTGCTGTCACCAAACTCCGCTTCCGGCAGTAACAGCCAAACATTGTTGCCGACTAACTCGCTCTCGTGATAGCCAAAAATCTTTTCCGTGGTTTTGTTGACGTGGGTAATGATGCCACTGCTATTAATACTGATGATTGCTTCAATGGCATTATCCAGAACCGCTTGATTGCGCGCCGCAGATTGGAGCAGTGAATTTTTTTCATGCAGCGCATTGCCCCGGATTTTAATGCCGGTGGTGATCGAGCCAATATAGTTACCACTGAGATCGCGGCGTGCTTCACTGTGCCAAGAAAAGATAAAGCGCTCACCATTCTTTGAAACTATAGGATAGACATACTGTTCCGACTGGTCGCGACCCTGGTGAATCAGGCTGTCGAAAATGGATTTGGTTTTCTGTTGCCAGGAGCTTGGCAGGCACTGTGAAATCCAGTTGACCCCTAAAAGGTCGGCGAGTGGATAGCCCAAAAGTGTGCAGGCATCGTCGCTCAGGTGTTCAATATTGCCAGCGGCATCCAGCACCAGTGCAATAGGCCTTGGCAGCTCAAGATAGTCCATGATGATGTCTGTGGTGTCATGCATAACAACAATACCTGTGCGAGTAATATTCCCCAGCTGTGGCTGAGAAGGCAAAAAATTTGGCACAGATCAGCAGGCTGCTATGTGGCTATTTTTCAACGATTACTAGGCGGGAACTAAGCCTAGCTGGATAAACATATAGACGACCCTTTATTTTATATCCAGTGCTTGAAAAGCCTTTCTGACCCTTTCTTGACGATCGTTCAATACCTTGTAAAAAGGCGATTTTAATTACTGCAAGGCTATAAAAAATCTGCTTGATACCGGTCAACTTTGTTTTCTAGAAGACTTTTACAGTCACTGCTCAAGACAAAAACCACTGGCCTGATTATGCATATCACCGAATTTAAGATAGAGGTAAAACCCCAGCTTCCCGCGTCTATTGCCGGACTCGCAGAGCTGGCTGAAAATCTTCTCTACAGCTGGCAGAGTTCGATCCGTGAGTTGTTTATTGCTCTCGACCGCGGGCTCTGGATCAGCTGTCACCATAACCCCACGCTATTTTTGCGCCGTATCGATGAGAATCGATTGGCGACAGCTGCTGAGGATCCGGAATACTTAGAACAATATAAGCAGGTTATGACCTGGTTCCACAACTACTGTAATTCTGGGACTGAGGCACTGGCCGCAGCCAACAGTCCGCTACCTGAGGGGACGCTCGTTGCCTATTTTTGTGCTGAGTTTGGCTTTCATGAAAGCTTCCCGATTTACTCTGGTGGATTGGGTATTCTCGCCGGGGATCACTGCAAGGCGGCCAGTGATATGGGTGTCAACTTTGTCGCAGTGGGCCTGCTCTATCACGAGGGCTATTTCACCCAAACCATTGATGCTGAGGGTAACCAGATTGCCCAATACGGATACCAATCGTTTTGTGACTCTCCAGTAAAACAGGTGTTCGATAGTTCGGGTGAACCGGTGCATATTAGTGTGCCCATCGCCGATGAACAGGTTTCACTGAGACTCTGTACGGTCAGGGTAGGGCGCATACAGCTTATTTTGCTCGACTCGGATGTGCCTGAGAACCGATCTGATAATCGCTTGATCACCCGTCAGCTATATGGCGGCGACAACAACACTCGATTGCAGCAGGAGATGGTTCTGGGTATAGGTGGAGTACGCGCACTTGCGGCACTGGGCATTGTGCCCAGGGTATGGCATATCAATGAAGGTCATGCTGCTTTTTCCTCAGTTGAAAGAACTCTCCAGCTGTTGCGGCGCAATGCAGAGGCTGAGAGCAAAGCCGGTGATAGCTCTCTGGAGTTTGATAGCTCTCTGGACTTTGATGGTGCTCTTGAGCAAATAGCATCCGCAACTCTGTTCACCACTCACACGCCGATTGAGGCTGGCCATGACCGTTTCGATAGACCTGTTATAGAGCATTATTGCAGTGCCTATCTACGAGATCTGCCAATCGATCCTGAGCGCTTATTCGCCCTCGGGCAGTCGGGAAAAAATCGGCATCAGTTTAATATGACGGCTCTGGCATTGCGTGGCTCGCGATTTCACAATGCTGTCAGCCGTATTCACGGCGCTGTGGCATCAGCCATGGAGCAGTCTATGTGGCGACAGATTCCGGCAGAAGAAAACCCTATCAGTTACATCACCAATGGTGTCCATGTGGGTAGCTTTATTCATAAAAAGTGGGCTGCGCTATTTGACACCAAACTGCCGAACTGGCGGCAACAGCAGGATAATAGCGATTATTGGAAGGCGCTTAAAAATATTGATAACCGTACCTGGTGGAACACCCACTGCGAGATAAAACAGAGCTTGCTTGGCGAGATTGCCATGCGCCTGCAGCGCCAGCACCAGCGCAATGGTTTGAGTCAGGCGATGATCGAGCGCTGTACGCGCTATATCAGTCACAGCAATGGTGACCTGCTATTGATTGGCTTTGCTCGTCGCTTCGCTAGCTATAAGCGCGCCGGGCTACTATTTTTGGAGCTCGAGCGACTCTCTGCGTTAGTCAGTGATACCAAGCGGCCGGTGATTTTTGTCTTTGCCGGTAAGGCTCATCCAGATGATGAACCGGGCAGGGCACTGATCAAACAACTCTATGAACGCTCCCTAGAACCCCCGTTTATCGGCCGCATTATCTTACTTGAGGGCTATGATATCGCCCTTCTCGGGATATTCAAACTGATAAAAAATTGGCTGTCGGCCTGATGTATATTGACCGGAGGAATCCACTGGCCGGTGACAGCTGAGCTGTCGTCATTTGGCAGTGGTAAAGGTTTCTCGGAGAAAG
>Ga0209195_1000621_pt1 | contig 26483 bp, 25 predicted proteins | sample COGITO_mtgs_1004_3_FD_184788 | JGI IMG/M metagenome (GOLD analysis project Ga0209195, IMG submission 184788) | Pelagic marine microbial communities from North Sea - COGITO_mtgs_100420 (SPAdes) (version 2) | ecosystem: Environmental > Aquatic > Marine > Epipelagic ...
TTTTGACTAATCCAACATACCAAGAAACCGACGCGGGTGTGGTTTGTAGAGATATTATCGCAGGTTCTTCATACGGTCCGCCGCTAGGAAAAATCTCAACACAAACCCGAGTTATACTTCCCTCAAGTTTGGATTTGTCTAAGAAAAGTCGTCTCGATGCAATCCAAACAATACTCGATATTGTCAACAACACACCCAACCAAGTCATACTTCAAGCAGAGGTTAACGGGTACATTAATCTTGTGAGATTGAGGGAAGTTGATGATACAAGTTTGAAACCTTACATCGCCGGGAGACTGCCAAAAACTTCTGTCCCACAGGATTTGTACCCGACTCAAATAACTAGAGATGAGGGAGATTTAGACTTCGTAAATAAAGTGTCAATCACAAACTCTGAAATCGGTTTGATAGCAACCGAACCTACAACACCTGTTCAAAATCCTGTTCATATTATTGTCGAAGAAACTGCGGCGACTGACGTTCCGACAGCCAAGTTCTTTGCTCAACAAATATTGAATCAACAAGGTCGAGCAGGTTCTCGTTGGAATGTTCAAGCGCTACCGGAGAGGTTTGATATTATGCCGGGTCAAGTAGTTGACTTCGCTTCCACTGATGGCGGTCTAGCAGGCAGGCAAAGAGTATTCGATGTATCAATAAAATACAGCCCGAGCGACGTATCAATGACGATGACTGTTGGTCGTCAAGCCCCCGATTTGGTTGCCATGTTGAGATATGCAACAGGCGTTTCGCAATAATCGGAGTTTTTATCCCCATCATTAGATTCCCCCCCTTTAGGGGGGAATCTAGTCTAAAGAATCGAACTGACTAACCCCCTAAGAGACATATAGTATAGTTGAACTGTATATACATCAGAGTATGAGTATGTTCGTTTAATTAATTAAGGTGGGATTAGCAGGGAATGATATGGGCGCGGACACTCTTTTCCTTGAAAGCCCTGTTGTTGGGGCGTCGCGCCCATGGGGTTTTGTGTTATTTCTCCCCATTAATATGCGCCCCGATGATAGGCAACAAGCGACGGTGAAATGAATGGACTTTTTAGAATTAGAAACTACGACAGGATTAACGATGATTCGAATTGATGACATTTCAGCAATCACACACATGGAATATTGTTGGGAGATTCATCTTCAATCGGGAACTATATTCAGAACAAACGACGAGAACAATCGTCTCCGTGAATGGATGCACCGAAGTCAAGGCGGAACAATGTCTTACAACGGCATTCCGAAGAAATGAGGAATCTGCGGTCAAGAGCCAACACCCGCCCCCCGTCGGGGGTGGAGCAAGCCAACTCTGATTTACGGGTTTACCCTACAGGTGGAAGGCCGGCCGGTGAAGTCGCCTATTCCGGCTGACTCTATCGCATTTGACCCTGTAGCCGTTTAGTTATAAACCTTTTCATTGATAACTCAAGACATTGATGAGGCGGGGGAGCAACCCCCCATTTAGAATCAAGCCCGCAACCATGCGTGGGAATCGAACCTCTCGTAGCCCTCTTCTTCCTCAATCTAAGCGAACAGCCTTTGAGTTATAAATCTTTTTATTGATAACTCAAGACATTGATAGAACAAAACCTTTATATGCTGGAAGCCGTAGGACAGAACATGAGCGGCGAGACGACATTCACAACAGGCGAGACATACAGAGCAACATCAGTTTGCGATTCAAACTGTCATTGGTACTTTACAGTAGAGCGCCGAACAAACGCATCAGTATGGGTTTCAGAGCGTGGAGAAGAAGCAGTTCGCCGAGCAGTAAGAAATTACAATGGTGAAGAGTATTTCATGCCTTTCGGAACTTACTCAATGGCCGCTCATTGTTCAGCGGGCAACGTCGCTTAATAACGTGGGAATCACCCCTCGTTCTATGGGCATTACTAGAATCAACATACCAAGCAAAGCACCGCTTCCGGACTTGTGGGAGAAAGTTCGTCCGGACTTCCCAATGCCATCTCCGAGGAAATATCAAGACGAAGTTCTCAACGTAATTTATTGGGCGCTTGAAAATGACGACTTCGATAACATAGTCATCCAAGCACCTACCGGAATCGGGAAGTCGGCAATCGCCATGACTGTTCAATCAAGATTTCAATCAGCATATCTTCTCGCCCCAAGTTTGGGATTGGCTCAACAATACAAAGATGATTACGGTCATGTTCTCAAAGAAGTTCGAGGCCGTTCCAATTTTCCTTGTTGGGTTCGTTCGGGTAATGCTGACGGAGCGCCTTGTCATGGTGTCAAGAAGTCCTGTCCTCACACGAAGCGGGAAGACCCTTGCCCGTACTACGAACAAAAATACGCGGCTACTGATGCTCGCTTGACGCTCTCGAATCCGGCATATATGTTCAGAGTCATACAGGGCGACCCAAACTTCGACCAAAGAAAGTTCGCAATAATTGACGAGGCTCACAACATGGAATCTTTCTTCATGGATTTGATGGAAGTAAAAATAACGACAAGAGATTGGCAAATGATTCACGGCGCTCGTACAGGTTTACCAATGGCTTACGCTCCCGAGGATTGGAAAACTCCGATGGAGAATCTTTTCAATGGCGCGAAGCGTTATCTCGAACTTGCGGAAAAGGATGAAGATGAGAAGGGTGTAGAAAATGGGCGCAAGTTATTGAGCCGATGTTCAACATTTTTGGAATTGCTAAAACAACCGAAGAGAGTTATTGTCGAAACCAAGAGCGACAGGAATGGGAAGTTCGTAGTTGCGAAGCCTATTCGTGTCAATAGTTTCGCGCTTGAACATCTCGAACGAATCAGCGAGAAAAGAATATTCCTTTCAGCGACAATTTTGAATTGTGAAACCTTCCTCGACAATCTCGGACTTGGGCATCAGAAAACTCTGTATGTTAATGTCAACAAATCTCCATTCAATCCGGATAACTTCAATATCGTTTACGCTCCATGTGGTCCTATGTCTTGGAGCAAGCGTGATAATAGCGTCAAGAAACAAATCAAAGCGATAGCCGCAATCATGGATAGAAATACAGACAAGCGTGGAGTCGTTCTGCCTCACTCACATTATATCCGTGAGAAAATTGTTGATGGACTTCGCGACTTGGGTTATGGAGATAGGATTCTAACTCATGGTTCAGATGCGACAGGACGCAATATTGCGATTGACACTTTCTTCAAATCTCCGAGACAGGATTTAGTTCTCATCTCGACCTACGTCGGTGAGGGATTCGATTTCAAAGGCCGGCTTGCTGAATGGTTGGTCATTTGTAAGATTCCATTCCTTCCTGTCAAAGACCCTCAAATCGAATTGAGAATGAAAGAGGACGAGCATTCATGGAGACGAGACAACGAAGGAACTCCGGCTTGTCCGTATGAAGAACCGAATAAATATTCAAACGGAATGTGTTCATCATTCAACTGCGCGAAACCTTGTCAGTCATGGTACAATCTCCAAACTGCTCTGAAACTTGTACAGGGCGCGGGACGAATTATTAGAAGTCAAGATGACAAAGGCGACCTGTACATCCTTGATGGGTCGTGGCAAAGGTGGGCGAGATGGAACAGTCATCTGTTGCCGTCATGGTTCAAAAACTCAATAAGAGAGATGAAGCCGTGGTTGAAGCGAGGGATTGCGTGAAAGAATTACCCGAGTTCGTTCTTGCTCCGAAGCACAAGTTTGAAATGAATGGCGAGACTATTGACATCCCCTCAAGAAAAGTTCGAGTTTACGGTTATGCAAATTGGCCGTCATGTCCGAATTGTAAAAGAGAAGGACCTATGGATGGCTTTCTTCTCAAGCCCGAGGAATGGCCGAACGCTGTAATCATTTGCGGTGAACATCCGGGTTGCGGAATATTTTGGTGTCAGATTGGAGTTCCGCCCCAAGACCATACTTGGACGTATATCGAAAGTAATGGTTGACGGGCATGAAGTTTCAAACGGCACAAGAAACTGCTTTTTATGAGTCCGCCTCTCTCTTCCTTGTGTTGTTCCATTATTCCAATCATGCCCTGTGAGTAAGATAGAAAGGCCGCTCCCAAATCGTCCGTTCGTTCGGGAACGCCTTTCGGCGAGAGAAGATTTCTGTCCTTCCAAGACCCCTGCGGTGGCGGTTCTGCCTCGTGCTTGAAGGGCGGTGTCGGAGTGGCTTTCTTCTCTGTACTGTCGTAGGCACTTCCGGCTATAAAGGTTTCGGTTTATCAATGTCTCATTCTATCAATAAAAAGACTTATAAACAGACACCTATAGGGTCAAACAGCGAAAGTGGGTACGCCACCCACACAACAGAGGTTGTAAAATATTCATGTTGGGCAGTTCGCCGTCAGAAGACTGACGTTAAACAACGAGGAAGTACACGGCAGACCCCGGGCGAGGGGAAGTGGCAGAGGGTAGGGGCTGTCGCAACACGGATTACACGGATTCGTGATAGTAGGTAGGGGCTATCACACACGACTTTCTTATTAACGTGGGAATGTCCCATTTCAATATGGACGGCGAAGTTAGGCAATCAGCGGACAGTGCAACAAGATTTGATGTGGTGGTTGAAGGACTCGAATGTTCACTGACATTTTTATCAGCCGCAAAAGGTCGAATGGACTTCGCGCTTGAGATAGACGGTACACCGAAGGGTAAGATAAATGTCCTATCTCAACACTCACTTAGCCGGCTTGACAGTGGTTTAGAGGGTGATGCAAAAAAGAATTGGGCTAACAGAATGTTGGCTGTCGGAATTATTCTGAAAGATGGAACATATATTCCCGCTCCGATTGAGAAGCGAGAACTTGTTGAAGCATCAACTTACCACGGTGAGGATTCAACTCTTGGGGCTATTGACGCCGATACGATTGAAGAGTTCCTAAAGAAAGAGGATTTGATTGACCGAGTGAATGAGATTCTACACGAATCAAGAGGAACACCTTTTGTCGGTGATGATGCGAACTTGCTTCTCACGTTCTTAGTTATGTTGTCATGCAAAACCGGAAGTCCACTGAATCTTGAGATGATTGGTCAGTCAGCGTCCGGAAAAACATACATGACTCTAACTGCTAGGAACGGTTTTCCTAAGTCGATGGTTATGGTTCTAGCCGGTGCATCTCGTGAAGCATTGAAGTACGATTATGATGAAGTCGATGAAGACGGGAACTTCATTGTGAAAGTCGATGGTAAATGTATTGTCGTTCTTGAGAAAGATGAATCAGAACCTTTCATTAGAAAGATGAAACCATTAATGTCCGGCGACGATTCAGAATTGGTTTGGAAAACTCCAATCAAAAATGAACTGACAGGAGAGATTGAGACAAGAGATTTCATTATTAGAGGTCAACCAAGTTTCATAACGCTAACCACTAGAAATCCTAGGGAACAAGAACAAATCACAAGACAACTTCTGATGACTCCGGATATTACAAGCGAGAAAGTCGGAATGGTTGTTGAGAATCAATTACTCTCCAAAGCAAGACCCGAACAATTCAACGTCCATCCCGATGTGAAATTATTACAAGCGTCAATGCTGTCATTGAAAAATTACAAAGTTAGGAACATATTCGCTCCTATAATGTCGGACTTCTTCCCTGCTAAGAACGCTCAACATCAAAGAGACATAGCAAAAGTTCTGTCAATAATTGATTCAATCACTTTGTTGCATCAACATCAACGCCCGGTTGAAGTTTTCAACGATACAGAATATCTGTTGTCTTCTGTTGAAGATAATGTGTACGGATTAATCCTTGCCGACTTGGTATTGAGAGCGAGCCTGTCGGGTGTACCGGATGGTTCGTGGGTTATCTTCACCGAGATGACTGCGATGGAACAATCGAAAAGACCACTCTCCGCTGACAATATTCTTCAATGGCTACACATCAATGCGTTCGCCTGCACCAAGAATGCTTTGCTCGAAAAACATTTGCCGACTTTAGAAGATGCCGGCTTGATAGAAGTAAAAGCAAGAGGTGGTGGCCGAGGCGGTGGGAGAAAGACATGGCGCTTGGTGAAGACCCGTAGCGGTTTAATGGAGACATATGCCTTAACACCCCTATTCATTGAACACGCACGAAAAGCAATCCCTGTAATCCTCGAGGACTTCGCTGACGTGATTACTAGAGCAGGCAAACCCGCAAAGTTCAGACAGATAGATAAGAACGAAAAAGCAATTCTGAAATCGCTTGGATGTAAATCAAAGAAAGATTCGCAGGTTTGGCGAAGTTTGTTATTACCAAATTACATGAGAAAATCAAATCGAGATAGAATGCTTTGGGACATTATTGGCGTCAATAGGTCAAGAGACTCAATGTTCTCCGGCACAAGTTGGCTTGACCAAACCAAGAAATCAACTGCGACTGAAAAGTTAGAAGCGCAAAAGTCTGTCAGAGAAACTATCAAGAAAGTGCAAATATCAGAGCATTCGAATGAAGGATGGGAATCCTTGGCTGAATTATACATTGATGAATATGAAGATTCTTGAACACACCCTGTCCTTTATATTGGTGGGGAATGAGGGTACGATATGAGCAAATCTCAAACTGCATTACCCAAGATAGCAAAGAAACGCCTCGCACCATATATTGAGCGCGGCATAGTGAACGGCATTTTTACCGACGGAAAACCCGTCGCTGAAATGTATCAGAGAAAAGCGAACGACCCTTCGTTGTCGCAAACCATCTCTGAACTCGGCGGAGCATCATCCGAACCGGCGCAACAATTCATAACCGAAACTGTATTAGTGGATTTATCCGCAATCCTTCGTCAGAAGAGATACACCGGCCACCTAGATATATGGGAAGTAAATCACCGAATCGTCGGTGTGGCTTCCGGAAATCCTCGCCCTGTATGTTTCATCATGGGACAGGCAGTAGTTGAAGATGACGATGTTGAATCAGAACCTTCATTATTCAGACTTTCACTTTGGGACGCAGACGCTTCTCTAGCAGATGACGTTGAAAGAGATGGAAAATATTCTCTAGCAATAACCTGCAAGAATCTTGACGCAGATATTCTTGACCTTCGACCAATGCAAGGTCTTGCTTCATTCGCTCAAGAAGAATACGAACATGGCGACCGTCAAGAATTACTCAAAGGATTATTCGACATAACAGATATTGCGGACTTGGAAGACAATCTTTCAGTCGGAAACAACGACTTCCGTCTTATCGAAGCATCAGTATCTTACGCCGGAGTTCAAAACTCTCGTGCCGGAAATCAATTCGGAAAAATGCTACTGAAAGACGACTCAACTATGACCATGGATGCAATTGAATCCGGTGAGAATCTACTTCTCAACTGTATGTGTTCAACTGCAATCGCTACACGATTCGGAAAATACTCAAAAATATTGGCTCTAGTATCTGTAAAGTCATCCAATGACTACGGATTATCAGCAAACATGGAATGTGCAATCGGTCTAGTGGTTGTTTCTCCACCCGAACCCGAGACACCGAAAGGTGGCGATGACGACGATGATGATGCGGCGTCATATTTCAAAACGAATGTCCCGACAATAACTGACGATGATGACGACGAAGAAGATGTGGCTTCTGAAACACCAACTGAAACTACTGCAATAGTTGAAGATTCCACGGCAGAGGAAACAGAAGAAGTTGTCGAGACACCTACTCCAAAGAAGGCTGAAAAAGCCGCTGAAAAAGCCGCTGAACCCGCTACAGATGGCGACGATGATTGGGACGATTGGGACTGATTGGAGTCGCTTAAATAGGTGGTAAATGAGGGATTGATATGGCTAAGAAGAAGAAGACTGATTATTCAGCATTAATAGCAACGGCAGATACGGGAACATCAATGGCGGAGAGCAAACCACTTCGTCATATGAAATTACAGGCATTTCCGGGCGGTGGAAAATCACACTTCTCTCTGTCCTTTTTCGACCATGAAATGAAAACTGCCGGCTTGAAACCGGAAGAAGGATTGATGACTATTATTGATTGTGATTTAGAAGGCCAAAGAGATTTGGTTGCTCGAGATGACATACTATCTCCGGAACTTCGCCCACGACTTTACAGAAAAGTTTGCCGAACACCCGAAGAAGTAAACCAAATGGTTCTAGCATTTATCGACTTGCACCGACAACACGCCGAAGAACATCCGGATGGCGTCCGTGTAATGTGTATGGAAAATGAAGGCGCGTATTATCTCGCTTGTCGTGATTATTACTCGATTGAAGTTCATGGAAAATCAGAGGCAGAACAATTACTATCTCGACAGGCTCAAGCAATTTCAGAAGGGAAGAAAACTCTCCCTATGTTTGCCGAAGGTCAAATGCACTCTTACAAAGTTATTAACAAAATGTTCTTTCAACCATACGAGAGATTGAAGGTTGGTGCGGAGATTTACAAATATCATTTCATCTCCACCGTTCTTTTGAAATCTTACACCGAAGGATATGGAACTGCAAATGAGAATCGTGTAGTCGCCGCGGCCGGACGTGCTGATTTGACAGACCCTTTGTTTGATTGGATTATAGAATTGACTCAACAACAGAGGACAGTGAAGGGCGAATTAAAGACGCGCCACGTATCTGAAATCAGAAAATCAAGAACTTGTAAACCGTTCAGAATAGAGAACCCAACACAAGAGAAGTTTTGGAATGCCGTAAAAAAGCAATCCTAAACATCTCCGTTAGCGAGTTCTTCAAATAGGTGGCTAACAGCGAAAGGAATGTGAACAAACATGAAAGTCCCGTACTTATCCGCATCCCGTTTGAAGACTGCACAAGATTGTCAACTATCTTACAAACTTCGTTATGACCCACCAAATGAAGAAGCAGTTCAAGTAAAATGGGCTAACGAACATCGCGACAATCTCGGACCTGCTCGTCTTGGCGGTAATATTCACAACGCTCTCGAAGAGTGGAGAAGACCAAATCCAAAGACAGGAAAAGTCAGACGCCCACGTCTTGACAAACTGCTAGAACTTTACGACGCTGAATGCGCCAAAGCGGAAATTGATTTCGACCTCTATGAAGATGGAGTGAAAATGTTGACACGTTGGTTTCAGAAGAGAGGAACTGCACCTGTCAAAGTTCTTCACGTCGAGCAACAATTCGGTTCTCATAGAGCGCCGTACATTTTGTCAAATGGAGTTCCCGTCTTTGGGTTCATTGATTTGACGCTTGAGATTGACGAGAACACAATCGAACTTGTTGATTACAAAACTCAACGAGCGCCAATCAAACAAGAGGAAGCAGATTCAAATGTACAGGCGGGAATGTATCTTTCAGTCGCTAAGGAATTATGGCCGGATAAGGATATTATATTCACTTTCGATTTGACTCGTTATGGAACTGTTTCAACTCGTTGGTCAGATGAAAAGATTGACACTTTCAAAGCATTCTTGAAAACCAAATGGGAATGGATTAATTCAATTGAAGAACCAAAGGCAACAATCGGACCTGCCTGTAAATGGTGTGCGTTTACTGAAATCTGTCCGAAGGCTCAAAAACTTGTTCAGATGGGAGCGTGGGATATTGTTGTCGGAGCAACACCCGTTGATGATGACCCCGATGAAATGTTAGACCAACTTCAAGGAATCAAGGCGGCTCAAGCAATTCTCACAAAGAAAAAGAAAGCAATCGAAGACCACATCAAGAATGAGTGGTTCGATAGACACGCCGCCGTAGGAGAAAATACTAGGATTACAGAGAAGTATGCGGTGAAGTGGGAAGATAGGAAAAACAAGAAGTATCTTCCACACGAAGTTCAGCGATTAGTACCGGCCGGAGTTTACGGACAAATGTCAACTTTGTCAAATACAAATGTTGAACGGTTGTTGCCTGTTTTACCCGAGGATGTGCAAAAAGCCATCAGAGACACCGCAATATCTAAACCATTCAAAGCATTGACTATTCGTAAGAGACAAGATGCCAACTGATGAAAATAACAGAGAAGTTCCATCATCAAAGTACGGCAAGCGCCAATTCGGACGCATGGGCAAGACCGATGGCCGCAACGTAAAACGCCTTCATCGAGCCATGTTAAAAGCAGGCGCGGGGCATCCATCCGGGACGGCATTGACTACAGGTCAGATTGTACAATTAGATGACCAACCATTTGAAATGCACCGTCTCACAAATCATCTCGCCAAGAAACCACATCTGTTCAAATGTGTAGGAACTGAAAGAGTCGCCGGAATTGATGGTCGAACTCGATACCCTCAAAAGTTGTGGCTTGCTAGGGAAGATGCCTACGAATAATATTGACGTCAATACCTTGACTACCAAGACTTCCTATAGGCTCTGTATTTTTACTCCTTATAGAACGACGCCGTTTTGAAGCCAAAATAAATGTGCGCTTGCGGCTCAAAAACGCACTTTTTTTCTAGTGCAAAAAGTGTGCAAAAGTTCGATTAAAAAGAAACTATTTCCGGGCTATTGGTGTCAATATTCTGACACTACTTAACCTGTGCAAAATATCGCAAGTTTTTTTCTCAATATTATCCCCAATATACCCACATATTGACGTCAATATATTCGAAAATGTAAAGGAAGTAGGGAAAACGATGTCTTTTCATTGATAAAACCAAAACATTGATAAGGGGGAAGACATAGGACGAAACATGGAGATAAGTCCTAGTTTGATAGGACCAATCGTGGTATTGTTGCCACCTTTGGGAATGATAGTAGTCGGGTTGTTAATGACCGGAATGTTGACCGTTCGTCGGTAAATATACACCATTCATTTCATAAAGGTGTGGAACGACGAAGAACTATGACCTTAACGCCGAATAGCAACGTGAGCAGAACGGGAATCGTTCGTGCCGAATCATCATCTCTGTCAACCGCACTTCGTCGAGCAGTTCTCGACAATCCTTCAAATCCTGTGAAAGCATTATTCACCGAAGAAGGATTGAGTATTTGGACTCACGATATTGCTAAGACAGTTCAACTGATAATGACCAATGCAACAATTGGCGGCTTGAAGGTAAAGAATCCTGTCATCATGTTGCTCGACCCGGAATCAATGGCTTCACTTTTAGATACTAAGTTCCCCGGTGAAATGGTCAAACTTGAATGCAAACCAAACTCTCCAATTACCGTTTCATCTCGAAGCGGTGGAAATGTTGTTTATCATCCGGCTGATGAAGATGATTGTTTCGTCGTTCCCGACCATTGGATTATGCCGAAAGATTCTGACGGTTGGTTTACAATTCCAATGAAGAATGGAGAAAAATGTACAACAAGAGTCGTACTTTCGAAACAAGAAATGCAAAACGGAATAGTTGACATGACTGTCGCCGGCGCTCCTTACGTTTCATTCGACTTCAATCAGAATGGTTCGACCTGCGAATCCGGACATTGGGGTTCAAAGACCAATCGTTCTATGACGCCGATTAATGCAACAGTCGAAGGACCTGCAATATCACTAAACTTCACCGAGAATCTTGGTGGAATCCTCGGTCGGCTTGACGGTGAGAATTACGTTGTTCAGAAACATTCAGCGACTCCGTTCACAATTATTGAAAGTGGTTCGACTGTTGTCGTTGCTACAGAAGCGCAACGTGAGGGATGATAATGTACGACCCGAATCATGGATTATATCAACGAGTGAAAGCAGAATCAGCGCTTGGTATTGACGAGGAAACTCGCGACCAAATTATGACTGCCGTCAAACTTGACTTACTTCTTGCTCATGCGGGAATCACTGACGATAAAATCGAATTGGCTTATGACGCCGCATTGAAAAATCAATTGGCTGATGTCAGAGATGCTTTCGAAGCCCTCGTCGGGAAGGACGAGGATTTGGATGAGATTTGATAATGAGAAAATGGAATTACTTCTCGAACATCTCGGGTTCAGACATTTCCCAAGGGCGATAGGAAATCCAAGACAAGAGTTCGTTTACTCAACCGATGAAGTTTATCCGAAACTTGTTCAGTGGGATGGTAATTCATCTTGCTTCATTTCAACCGGCGGTTATGACGCGCTCAAGTGGGAAGTTGGAAATAAACAAAGTCCGGGTAAAATAATTCACGAGATGACTTTCTTTGACTTCGACCACGAGACGAAACCGGAAAACGCATTTGCTGACGCTCAAAGATTATCTCAATTCTTGACGAAGATGAACATCGCACATTGGGTTCAGTATTCCGGAAGCAAGGGTTATCATTTATTCATAATTCACAAACCTACGAAGTTCAAGTTCGACCATCGCGACGGTTCAGCGGATGCGTTGAAGAATCTTCTAAACCAAACTCAAACTCATCTCGGAAAAACACTTGGACTGAATACTTTGGATGAACAAACTACCGGCGACCCAAAACGCTTGTGTAGGATTCCATTCACTCGTCATGTAAATCGCTTGGGTAAATTATCCGGCAGATATGCTGTTCCTGTTGACACGGAAAAACTTGACACAATTTCACACGAGGATATTGAAAAAATGTCCTATCGACCTCGATACGCTTTGCCTAACATCATCGGGAGAAGACTAACTTTGCGAGATTTCATTGTCGAACTTGGTGTTGAACTTCACCAACCCGAAACTCAACTTCGTGATATTATCAATTCCGATTTCGATTACAATCCATCAACGACAGCATTTCTAAAATCGCTTGAATACAGATGCCCGGGTGTGGTTAATGAGTTGAAGCGTAGGAATCCCCCACACAACGCAAGGGTGTTTAGTGCGCTGTTCGGAAAAACATTAGGCTATGATGGGGGGAGATTCGAAGATATTTGGATGGAAATGGGGAAGACAATTGGTTATGTGGACTTACACAATAAAGAGCATAGACTCTATCAAATGTCAACAATATTCGATGACCCGAAATGGCGGTCATTCCCGAACTGTACAACACTCAAAGCCAAGGGCTGTTGCATTGGTGAAACCTGTCCGAGATGGAAGACTTTTCAAGGTGGGGCAACTAACCAAGTTCGTACAATAAACAGGAAGTGGAGAAAGAAAAATGGTAGCAAATAAGACAGCGAAATATGACAAGATAATCGAAAACGAAGAATCGCTTGCGGCGTTCTTTGACGGCGAACCGAACCTTGGTCAACTTTTGGGATTGTACAGATACTCGAAAAACTTGATTGAAGAAATGGCACTTTCGGGAACGAGACAGGATATGCCGGACCAAAATGAGTTCCTATTGACTTCAATAGACCCATGGAAGTTAGAGAAAAAACTTGGGGAAATGATTCTGAACGAAATGGTTAGCCGACATCGAAAAGTTGACCATCGAGAACATTGGACGATGTGCGCGTATCTCGGAGATTTAGGATTCGAAGTTGTTCATCTCAATACAGGAGAAGGAGATGTATCAAGTCGAAAAGTCAGTATCGAGAGAAAAGAGGACGACCTCGTTCCGTCTCTGTTCGATGGCAGAAGACTAAGACAACTAAGCGCCATGAGAGAAACTGCTGAATATTCATTTTTGATAGTTTCGAAATCATATACGGAAATCAAAAAGGGATTACAAGAGCGACAAGTTTCAGATAAAATCTTCACGTCGTTCATAGCAAGTTTGGCCGCTGTTGGCTATCCGCCGATGTTTATTGATGACAGATACGACGCCGCTCAAGTGATGCACCAATTAATCGGGAAGATTGAAGATGACAATCATCGACTCTATGTTCCCCGACCCAAAGGCGCTAACCCAACTGATTTCCGAAATGCTATGGTCGAGGCTTTGCCGAAGGTTGGATTCAAAACACGCCGAAAATTAGTAGCCAAGTTTCCGAGCATAGCAAAATTAGTAGCCGCGAGTGTTGATGATATACAAGCGATTGAAGGAATTGGTCAGAAGACTGCCGAAAAGATTTGGCATTGTCTTCATGATGAATAACACCGGGGCTTTCAACTCTTCCTACTCAATGAGGCATCCTTCTTCCCTAGTGTTTTTATGAGAACAGTGCCTAAGTTTCGAGTCGGATGTTCTCAAGTTTTTCTTGTTTGGGTATGCTGTATGACCACTTATTGCCTCGGCTTCTTTATCCGCTAGTGGTTCAAAGGGTTGGGAATGGGATAGCCCGTCTGCTTAGGTGCGTGAGAATTACCTCGTTGCCCCCTATCCATCGCTACTTTCTTGCCTAATTTATCGTGGTCTGTTCATTACTATTCCATAGTGTTGTTTCCCTTCAAGGGGTTCTACCCAAGAAGTCTCTCTTCCGCTTCAATCACTCGCTGTTTTTCGCTTTAGCCGCATATGCCTATGTCTTTGTGATTTCGAAGAGAGGACAAGTCCTCGCCGCCGAGCCTTCCTCGGAAGCATCTTCGCTCATTCCCGGGAGTCCGCCTTTCGACGTCTCCCATGAGAGGCAACCTCTCACAAACTAATGAGGCAGGCTTCCACCTATAAAGGTTTCGGAACATCAATGTCTTGCTATATCAATAGTTTACTTTTATTAAGGTGGGCATTGAGGATAGTTCATGTGGACTGAAACCTATAGGCCGAATACGTTAGATGATGTAATTGGTCAAGAACACATCACTCGCCGGATTAGATACATGATAGATGAACTTCACAAGAGTGGAGATGATGGCGCTTGGCCTCATATGATGTTCGCCGGACCTGCCGGTGTTGGAAAAACTTCCGTGGCTGTTGCCATGATGCGTTCTCTGTTCGGTGAAGATTGGTCGATGAATTATATTGAATTGAATGCTTCCGACTCGAGAAGTATCAATGACATTAGAACTACAGTCAAGGACTTCTCAAGAAAAGGAGTCATGGGCGTTTACTTGGTTGATGGGAAACCAAAACCAATTCCATTCAATGTTGTATTCCTAGACGAATGCGACAATCTGACACCCGATGCTCAATCGGCTCTCCGTAGAATCATGGAACGGTTTTCGAAACAGACTCGATTTGTTTTGTCTTGTAATTATCCGCATCAGATTATTGACCCGATTAAAGACAGGTGTGCTTTCAGCGATACTAGATTCGGACCTATTCCGGCCAAGACAATTTATGGCGCTCTAAAGAACGTAGTAGCCAAAGAAGAAATCGAGATTACATCCGACGCTCTGAAAGCAGTCGCTAAACATTCCAATGGTTCAATGCGAAAAGGCTTGAACTTCTTATTTTCAGCAACAAGAGTTCCGGGCGAAGCAACAATCGAGGATGTCAATGAATTGATTGGTGAACTGAATAATGACAGAATGAAACAATTGCTCGGCTTGGCGTTCGAAGCGTCAACTGAAACTGATTCCAAACAACTTAGGATATGGAGACAGATGGATTCGATGGTCGATTCATTTGCTGACAAGGGTTTGAGTGGCGCAGAGATTCTTGACGCCGTTTACAAAACTGCTTCCGAAGAAGACATTCCACCGAAGATTGCTAGAAATATTTATGCACATCTAGGAGAAGCCATATTCCATTGTGCCGCCGCCCAAGATGATATATTGGCGGTTAAGACATTCATAAGGAGATTGAGTATAGATGCCTAGTAAAGACGACAACGCTGAAATAATTAAAATGATAACCACTAGATTAGCGGTTGGTGAATTGACTTACGGTCATGGTTTCAGAGTCTTTGACGACACTCGAACTTGGGGAACACCCAACGACGATTGGGTTGAAATGGCGCTTGAAGAAGCAATAGATGGCGCTCTCTATCTTTGCGCTCAAATGTTGCGTATCAGAAAAACCCGACAAGAAATCGAACTTGCAGAGAGGAAGAAAATAAATGAGTCGGCCGAGGAATGATATTAGATTCCCCGCAAGTTCGAGAAGGACAAGAAAATGTGCGGAATGCCGAAGGCGAAAGAATCTTGCTTGGGACCCAAAAAAGAAATTATGTCATGACTGCCTCATAAAACACTCATAAAGGTGGGTTGATTAGTAAAGACATGGCGAATAGCAAAGTCCCTCATCTAGTGGTTTCAGTATCTTACACCGAATATACAAATCCGGCGAGAGTTGTAATGAATCTCCGTCTCAAAAACTTGCAGAATGAAACTGTCAACTTAGATGTTCACGGTTGTGTTCCTAGGTTTTGGTCAGAGCAAATGATTCCGGGAAAAGAATCTCGATTTACTTCTATAACAGGAACGCCACTTTCAGAGATTCGAGTTTCGACGCCTCAAGAAATTATGGATGTTCGCGGAGATTATTATCCGCACTATTGCGCCGACGTTTCATTCAACCAATTATGCCGATGGATTTACGGTTGGACTACGGTTATTGACGTCGATAGTCATGCCCTACAAGGGTCCTACAAATGCACCCCGAAAAACATCTCACCGAGTCAAGAAAATATTGATTCGTTCAAACTTGATGTGATGTGGTTTGATATTGAAACCGAGGATTCTCTTGATACCGAGAACACTGATGGAAGAGTAGTCAGTATTGCCCTGTTGCGTCCCGATGGAGCGCATGAAATAGGCACGACAGTACCAACGTCAGCGAGACAGGTCAAACGCTTCCTACAGTCTCAAAAGGCATTAGAATCGGTTGTCGAACATACCGAGCCAATACCCGGAGTTGAGGGAGATGTACACGTTCAAAACTTTGACCACGTTGACCCGGACACGAATGAAGCCGCTTTGATGTGGTGGTTCAAACAGAGAATCGAAGAAATCAACCCGGACGTTATTGCAGGTCAGAACATCAAGGATTACGATAATCCATATCTAATCAATAGGTGCAGAAATCAGAATAAGGCGATGGCTAGACATTACCAACAAAGGCCACCGGAATATCATCGCTATCCAAACTTAGGTCCTGTAATCAGACACCGACTTCACTTTGATAGTAAGATTGCTTATGCAGAGCAAGTTCAAGGAGCGGCCACGACAACCGGCAGAGCAAGTTTGTCTTGGATGGCTACGAAAGAATTGGGATATGGTAAAGTTCCAAGAACTAGAATCACGGACTTGATGAAAGACCCGTTGATGTTGGCGGTGTACAACGCATGGGATAATGTGGTAGCGGAGCGGGTCTGTACGAAACTTGACTTAGTGAACTTCTATATGATTAAGACAGGATTTCATAATTCGACATTGAGATATTCTCACTCGAACATGATGCTAGTCGAGGATATGATGGGTCATCTTCTGATGGAAGAAAATGTAATCATGCCATCCATCTCTGTAGTGAAAGAAAGAACGACCGGGATAATCGAGGAAGGTGGATTCGTGATGGATGCTCCGACCGGAGTTTGGAAGAATGCTTGCGAACTTGACAATTCAATGGAATATCCATCCGCAATTATATCCGGGAACTTTTCACCCGATACCAAAGTTGATGTGCGAGATTATCCGGATGGCGAATATCCATTCCCGATAACAATCACACCGGCAGGTCGAGTTTACAGAAGAGATTTCGAAGGCGTCATGCCGAGAGTTCTTCGAACCCTTGCTGAATTGAGAAGGAAAACACAGGCGCAAATGAGAGAAGCAAAGGCGGCAGGCAATCTGAAACTTGCCCACATTCTGAATCAGAAGCAGAGGGTTGCGAAGGAGAATATGAACTCGTGGTACGGAGTGTTAGGAAGTGGAGTCAGCGACAAAACAAAGAGTAGGCCGTTCAGAATGGTTGAACCTCAAATCGGTTCTGACATTACTCAAATAGCGAGGCTTCACAATGATTGGAATAAGAATTGGATTAACGAAGCACATCTGACATTTACAAAAGAAGGAATTGAACCTCACAATCCGGATGAAGGATTCACTTTGAACTTTGAAGTTCTGTATCAAGATACTGACTCCTGTAAAGTTTCGATTCAGAATCATGACGAGGCCGAGCAGACAATTCGACCATTCACCGAAAAAGATGTCGTGGCAATAGCGAATCAATTGTGTATTGAACTCAATAGCACCTACGATGATTTCGTGTACAAGTTTTTGAGCATTCCGAAGAACGAATATTTCTTGGTAAAACCCGATGCCTACTACGAGCGATATTTTTCATGGGGCGTCAAAAAGAGATATGCGTATCAAGAGTTTGACGGCAAGCAGAGTTTCCGAGGCGTAGAGATGAGACGGTCATCCGCTCCGCAAATAGTGAAGACAGCACAGGCACAAGTTTTCGACGCTATTCTAAACGGATGCAATAAAAAAGAACTGAATAATTTACTAAGACAGATTCATTCTGATTTGATGGACGAAGAGAAAACTCCGAGTATTGATTTTGGAACACCGATGGGAATTAAGAAACCGGGAACTCAACAATACAAAGCGGCGATGTGGAGCAATCGTCATCTCGGTCTTAACTTTGACATCGGAGATAAGCCGGTGATTTATCACGCCAAAGACACGAGGGCGGGTTTGCCTAGCAATCGTGTGGTTGCCTTAGAATATTCAGAGAGGCCGGAAGACCATGGCGTTTCAGTCGATAGAAAGAAATCATTCGAGAAACATTTCACGAACTCTAATTCTTGGATTGCGATTCTGAATGCTTTCAATACTTCATGGGGTCATGCACTATCCGGAATGAGTCATGACAGTTTTGAGGAATGGTTCAAATGACTGACAAGTCAGCGGCGACAAAGATTTGGGATGTGCTTTCAAACGAGCCATTCAATTATTCATTCATACAAGTTCGACATTGTTTCGAGACATTCATCGGAACTGACATTCCGGGTTTCGACAATTGTGTTTATCAAAAAAAGAAAGCCGCCAAGCGCACATGGGAAAAGCCTGCGGAAATATGTGCAGTTCTTTCGATACGAGCCGGTGATAGAGAATTATCAAGCCGGCTCTTGCTTCAAGAAGTTTGGAAAAATTATCCGGACGGTCAACCGGATTGTGATTGGATATGTTCGAAACTTGCCGTTGACAAACTCGCGGCGGCTATGGAACTCAATAGGCGACAACATGATGCTCTTAGATTTGCAGTTTCGGAAAAAGTTAAGATTGAACAATTGAGTATGGTGGAAAAGGAATGGGATGACCGAATGATTACGTCATATTTGAAACTCAAGAAATTGATATAACGAGACATTGATAGACCGATACATTGATAAGTAAAGATGCACAGGACAGGATAAGAGGTGAGCCACGAGGACTGACATGAGAATATTGAGAAAGTGAGTGATTGAGAAATCAAAACATTCATAAGTAATGATGGACTCGTTCAGCCCGAAGGGTATAGCCCGAAAAAACGGAGAGAAAAAAATATGCAACTAGAAGATGCGATGAGAGATACAGTGAGAAGTGCAGGTGGTAGGATTTCAGAGACGGATTACGTCAATGGTATTCTTGCTACTCTACACGCAGACGGAGCGCAAACAACCGAGACGTCTGTAAGAGCGAACGCCTTTGCTAAAGGTAGAATGGATAAAGCAGGGGTCATAAGAGTTTCAGTGGGCGCGGGTAATACTGCGATAAAAGAGATATGGACTCAAAAAATGGCTAACGATATGATGACAGGAAACATGGCTAACATCAGCGGTGGAAGCGCGGTTTCGTCAGTACAAACATCACAGACGCCTACATCAACTAAAGTTTGGTTAGGAATCCCTTACCAAAACCAAGAAGAATTATCAGAAGCGGCTTTAGCATTAGTGCCTAAAGTAGCACCCGGATTTATTTCATCACCTAACGATGAACTTGGTGGAATGGCTGACGCTTTCTTAGAAGGTGAACACATGATTTTCGAAGGACCTAAAGGATGCGGTAAAACTATCGCAGTCGCTCAATTCTGTTTCCACACAGGACTTCCAATGTACAGATTCAATTGTTCAGAAGGAATTACAGAAGACGACTTGGTTGGTTCAAAAGAAGCAATCGACGGCAACACAGTATGGGTTGACGGTATCATTCCTCGTTGGGCTAAGACAGGCGGAATCCTGTTTGCTGATGAGTTCAATGGCGCTTCACCTTCTGTTATGCTATGGATGCACATGGGAATGGATTCCGGAACTATCGTTCTTCCAACAGGCGAGAAAATCGACCTTCACCCAACTTGCAGAGTAGTAGCGGCAATCAACCCGCCGGAAGATTATGCGGGGCTTGAAGAATTAAACGAGGCTACTCGTGATAGATATGCTCTAGGATTAGAGTTCGATTACCTGCCTGCTTCCGATGAGCAGAATGTAATCATGGACCAATCCGGCAACTTCGAATCACAATTGGCTCGAGAGATTGTTCAACTAGCAAACGACTTGCGTCGAATGAAGAAAGATAGAACTCTTTCTCGCGATACATCAACTCGTTCTCTAGTACAAATCATGAAACTTGCTAAGAGACAGAATCAAGAAAAAGCGGTTGAAAGAGCGCTTATCTCAAAGTTCGACAGAATGGAGAGAGACACGGTGCGTACTGCTTGCAGAGCGCGTCTCTCAAACTTCGGAATAGTTCAGTAAGATTCCCAATCCGGGGGTCGGCTTGAGGTTGGGAATTACTCTCCATGCGCCGACTCCCACCTACCTTTCATAAAGGTGGGAATTGAGGATTCATCATGAACGACGAGAGGTTGACGGAAATCATAAGACAATTACAATACAGAATAGAAGTTCTTGAAGAAACTTTAGACAGAATACATAACTCAACGAACAGGCAGAATGTAAGAAGAGACAGGATGCAGAAGAGGATTGATTCTGAATGGCTGAAAGAATAAGCGATTTGTATATTCGCAAATCCACGCTTGACCCTTTACTTTCTTGGTTGGAAGGTTGGAACTCTCCGACTGCTCCCGAAGCACATCCGTTCATCATAGTTGGCGAAAGTGGATGGGGGAAATCAACAATCTCAAAACTTGCGGCAGAGGCTACAGGATTTCATCCGACAATTAGCGAGGCAGGTTTCAGAGATAAGAACCAACTCAAAAAATGGTTCGGACAAGTTCGAAGTCTTTCATTCGAAGGGCTGACTAGATTGGCAATTTTAGATGACGCAAGTTTTTTGAAGAAGGCCGAATGGAATTATATTGCTGACCAAATCAAAACGAAAGCATTTCCTCTCGTGATATGCGCTCAAACCGAGGCAGATATTCCATGGCCGATTCGTCGGGGTTCACCCAAACTCAAACTTGAGCGACCCAAACTCGAATCTGTTGTGAAGTATTTGCAGACTATCGAGCCGAATAGGAATGACCTTGGAATCATAGCGAAAGCCGCATCAAGTTTCAGAGCCGCAAAATTACTTTTACAAACCACACCCGAAAACTTGAATCCGGAAGCAAGTCCGAGAATCCCATCGCGAACAGGATTTGCAGAAGTACAAGCGATTTTGTCCGGTAATTATCCGGCTTTGATTTTCGATTCGCATCCACTTTCGATTTTACAGACGGCACATCACAACGGAGCAAGTCCGACCGACATTTCGAGAGGGATAGTTCTCCAAGGAATGTCATGGAAACACGAGGGATTGACGCCAATAGCCTCGGCTTATCTCTGTTCACTACGCACAAAAACTTGTGCCAAACCGCCATTTAGGAAGAGGAAATAATGTTCATTGATAAATCGGAATATTGCTACATCGAAACCTTTATAGGTGATGCTTCACTCGTTAGTACCGTAGGGTATAGCCCGACAGACATACCGGAGATAAAAACATGGAACAATTAATTGAGACATCGAAGAAGGCATCACAGGGTGCGCTTGACAGGCAAATGCAACGCAGATTTTTACACGTCGCTAGAATCATGAGTGGCGAACTTGACGGGTTCGGTGCTAAGGTTTCTAAGATTGACATCAACGACCAAAACCGCGCTTGCACTGATGGAAAATTAGTTTCAATTCCTTCTGACTTAGATGCAGACCCTCGCATCAATCTAATAATGCAAGAAGCAGTATTGGCTCACGAGGTTGCAGGGCATCACCGATATACGGATTTCGTCGCATGGAATAATCTAGTCGTTCAAGAATCAAAGGCAGGTCGATGCGACCCTATGCTTCACGACTTTACAAACATAATCGAGGACGCAAGAATCAACCACTTGCTCTCTCAAGATTTCCCGGGTAGTGGGAAGAGAATGGATTTCACTCACGACATTTTCATGGGTCGCCATCAGAGTAAAACTGACGAGAACGCATCTTTGAAGCAACAGGCTATGGTCGCAATCATGTCAGAGTGCATCGCTCACAAACCACATTGGTCAACTGCTCCCGAAGTTATCGACTTCATGGATGAGGCTCGTCCAATCTTGACAAACGCAATCCGTCAACCGGACACAACTGCGGTTGTAAAACAAGCAAAGCGCTTGATAAAATTATTCAGAACCGCATTCCCGGAAGACGATAACGAACTTGACCCGACCATGGGCGACTTCGATATGTCCGGAGAATCAGAATCACAATCAGAAGTTGAACAGGCGGCTCGTGAACAACAGAACCAAGGACGCAACCCCGAGAGAGTTTCAAAGAACAGATTCGATGAGATGCCTTCGCTAGAAGAACAGGCAGAAAAAGAAGCGGCTAAGAACGCTAAGAGCGAAGCACAGGGCGAAGAGAGCGAGGAATGTGATTCAGATTCCGGCGATGCCGGGTCAGAAGGCGAAGAAGCAGAAGGCGACGGCGACGGCGACGAGAGTGGAGCAGGTGGGCTTGACAGCGATTCAGATTCAGATTCAGATTCAGATTCCGACGGTGAAGGCGAAGGCGATGCAGATACAGCAGGCGGCGACGCAGAAGCAAATCAAGGAAACGGAGACGAAGTAAATATCCCTAACGACGGTGAACATGAGTCAGAACTTTTCGAAGGCGGACGAGATTACAATCCGGAAGGAGATGCAGACTCAATGACTGAACTCAAAGAACACTACGCGAACTTGATTGCAGATGCTCACAACGAGATGATGTCTATGAACGACGCGGCAATCGAAGATGAGGTTTCTTTGAAAGAAGATGCAGAGAGAGCAATCGACTCTGTTGGTACTGAAAAAATTAGAATCGAAGGACACGCTATCGAAATCGTAGCGGGTGCATCCGATATGTTCCATCACGATTATGACTATCACAGAATGGCGCTTGACAACGGTCTTCAAACATACGATTCAGCAAAACTTGAGAACAACCAAGGAATCAGAATCTTGTCCGAGGAAATCAAGAGACAATTGAAAGGACGTAATTCACGAAACCAAACCGGCTTGAAGAGAGGTCGTGTAAACAACAAAGACATTTGGAAGGTTAACCAAACCGGAGCAAAGATGTTCAAGAAGAAGTTAATCCCGAAGAAGGTTGAGGCATCAGCAATCATCTTGATTGACTCGTCCGGTTCTATGGGCGGTACAAAAGCGACTTGTGCGGCTAAGGCGGCGGTTGTGTTTTCAGAAGTTATGGAAACTTGTGGCGTTGACTTCGAAGTAATCGACTTCTCAACTTCTTACGGTTCTTCTCTAAGAGTTAGAAAACCATTAGGCGGACGCCTCGGAGCAACTGAAAAATCTGTTATCGCTTCACCAACAGCAGGCGGATGCAACGCTGACGGATATTGTGTACAGTGGGCAATCGACCGCTTGATGGCTCGTAGTGGTAGTAAAATGTTATTCGTTCTTTCAGACGGTCAACCAACAGACGGCGGACCTTCCGGAATGGATGCGTCAGAATGGTTGAAAAAAGTAGTTCGAAACTGCCCGAAGGAAATCGCAACTGTTGGGGTTGGAATCCAATCAAACGCAGTTTCTCGATACTATCCTAACCACGTAGTAATCCAAAACCCGAACGAACTACCGGATAAGATGATTCCAATCATGCGCCCAATGTTGAAGAGGATGGTTCAGTAAATGCCTTGGGCTTCGCCTGCTCCAATGTTGGAGCAGTTTGTTGGGACTTTCACAAAGCCCGGCGCGAAGCGTATTGAGAAATTAGAATACCGAAAAAAGAAAATTGACATCGTAGATGATTATCGCTTGAGATGGCGAGATACAGTTCGAAAAGGAAAATATCAGAACGGCGCAGGTTGGTTGACTTCATTGGGTCAAGATGATATGCAGTTTTTTATTGACGAAGGAAGGAAACTTGTTGACGATTGTCCTAAAGCAAACTTGGATGGCTACTTTTCATCTCCGCTAAGATTGGTTCGCTCTAAGAAAAATGTGAGCGATAATTTTCCGTATGGAATATCTCCGCGCTTGATTAACATCGTTGATTATATTACTACCAATTCTAAGAAATGGGAATCCGGTTGGATGAAACATTTTTCTTATTCATATCCTAAAGGTTTCGAAGATGATTGTTTTCACAATAGAACTGATAAACGCCAATGCGGTTTGTATGAAGTGTTCAGAGTCATAACTACAGACAACGACAACGCATATTGCATTCGGCAATTATACTCGATGGGTGTCGGCTTGAAATCAGTTATGAAAGAAAATCATCAACTGAATGCCGAACTTGCTCGGCTTGTTAACGGTCGTGGTTATAATTTTCATCCGGAAGCCAAAATAGACGACGTTTGTAATTTACACCTTTTAGAAACTGATACTGTCGGTCTAAGGTCAGCCCCATTTATTTATCCGGGTTTAGTAAAACCAAATGGCGTTCGCTCTGTATTCAAGAACTTGAAAGAGAAGATGATGAATGAGTTTCCGTTGGAAGATTTCGAGGAAGAAAACTTGTCAGAAGGTCAAGATTTGTTCGCTATTCCACTCAATTTGATTACAATGAAAACAGGAGATATGTCGCCAATCGCGATAAGAAAACAGAAGGTTGACTTTGGCGATTATATTTGTTTAATTGGCGATATTGAAAATGAAGGATATGAAATAGGCGTTTCAACTAAGCAGAGAGTTGACAGAAGAGTTCACGACGTTGTGATTTCTCCGACTCGAGATAGTGGCTTTATTCATTTGAGTCAAATGGACGGTGCGTTCGGTACTAACCGTAAATCACATTTACAAAAAGAGAGTCTGAACTTTTATTCCAAAGAAGCAATCGAGAGAGAAAGATTGTCGGGCGGAAGCCTGCCTTCTAAACCTACTCGAGTAATGGAAAATATGACAGCAGAAGAAATGGTGAATATGATGACAGGAATAAGTGTAGCAGATGCCGAAGGAATGGATATTGGGAAGACAACAGAGGACATAACTGACCCGAATAGTCCGATAAAAATAGAGTTCATTCCGACTTGGAAGGACAACAGGAAAACGATTGAGATAAAGAAAGGAAGTGCATTTTCAGATTATGTGAGATGTTATGTATGCAATCAAAAATATCTGATTAGTTTGCCTGCGAATAACAAAATAGAAGAAATGAAATGTACCGTTTGCCCGGCGACCGATGGGTTAAAGGTGGGTCATCTAGTCGAAGGAAACCCGGGAATAGTGGTCAGTGGTTCGCGCCCATACAGATAGAAAATAAGGAAAAGGAAGTAGTAAATATGCCGAAAAAAATACCGAAGCAATTAAGGAAATCAATAATGAAAGCCCTAGTAAACTCAACAGAACCGTTGAGCGCCACTAACATATCTGAAAGATTGGAAGCAGATAAAGAACTCCCCCAATCTATGAAGAAACCACCGAGACAATTTACTTTCACGATGAAGCAATTTGCTCGAGAAGTAGGAATGATTCAATCTCATGTCATGGCTTCAAATGGAATCAGTCGCCATGGTTCGCCAAGAGTTAGAATTGGATATGCTTTACCGAGGTCAACAACATTAGCAGAAGCAGTCGAGGCCGCCGGTGTTATCGAGAAGCCAAACAAAGAATCGAGATTGATAACAGTCAGAATGTCTCTAACTAAGATTTCCGAACTTGAAGCAAAGTACCCGGGATTAACTATTGAAGAGATATTATTAATGCCTCTTGAAACCGTAGAATGATTTCATGCCCAACGGACAAAGACCATAAGTTCTCGCTGACGAGGTATGGTTAGGTCGAAGCGCATGACAGGTTCATATATGCAGTTCAATGATTTAGTTAATCACGCTGACGTTGAGAGAATCCTAGAGTTGGGAAGCCGAGATGGTAAGGATGCGATTCTTCTTAGAGATGAGTACGATGCGGAAGTAGTAGCATTCGAATGCAATCCGCCTCAAGTTCGAGTTTGCGAAAATCGCCTCAAGTTCGAAGATAGAATAGAATTAGTTCCGAAAGCGGTTTGGCACGAGACAGGAGAGATTCCTTTCTATCCTGTAGTTAATGGTAATACAGGCGCAAGTTCGGCATTCAAAGCAAACCCAAAATATCCATATGAAAATTATGTACAGGCAGAAGTGTCAGTTCCTTGCATCAGATTAGATGAATGGATATTGGAAAATGATTTCGTCCCGGACTTGGTTTGTATGGATTTACAGGGAAGCGAACTTGCGGCTCTTAGAGGAATGGGTAAGCAATTATCGAAAGTAAAACACATAATCACCGAAGTTCAATTCGAACCACTTTATCACAACACACCAAAACTTTCTGATTTGAGCAAGTTTCTTGAGCCGTGGAATATGTTTGAACATACGACTATTGGGACGAATAGTTGGTTCGGTGATGCTCTCTTCTCAAGGCGGCTGACTTCATCAGATTATCAACTACCATATACAGAGTGAATAACCGAAACTTGTCTCTCTAAATTATGAGCGGCAGAACGAACGTCATCGCAGTTTTTCTTTCACTGATGATATTTCTATCTCTGACCGGATTAATCATAACAACACCCGCTAGGGTCGTCGT
>Ga0209195_1000653_pt1 | contig 25766 bp, 33 predicted proteins | sample COGITO_mtgs_1004_3_FD_184788 | JGI IMG/M metagenome (GOLD analysis project Ga0209195, IMG submission 184788) | Pelagic marine microbial communities from North Sea - COGITO_mtgs_100420 (SPAdes) (version 2) | ecosystem: Environmental > Aquatic > Marine > Epipelagic ...
GCGTTAGTTCGTGAACCATCCATATGCTCAACAAACTCGGAAGCATTCTTACCATCAAGTAAATCTGCATCTAAGCCAGAGCCTGAGCCATCTACAGTCTTAACTTTAGTCAGCACCTGTGCTGCCGTATCGGGAGAACCCGCAGCACCAGTAGCTCCCGTAGAACCTGTCGGCCCTTGTGGGCCAGTTGCACCCTGTGGCCCAGTTGAGCCAGTGGAACCTTGTGGCCCTGTTGATCCATCACTACCGTCACTACCGTCACTACCCGCAGCACCAGTAGCACCAGTAGCACCAGTAGCTCCAGTGGCACCTTGTATACCCTGCTGACCTTGTGGCCCTGCGACAGTAGAGTCCGCGCCGGTAGCACCTGTAGCACCTGTAGCTCCTGTAGCTCCTGTAGCTCCTTGTGGCCCTGCGACAGTGGAGTCCGCGCCGGTTGCGCCAGTAGCTCCAGTTAGTCCCTGGATGCCCTGCTGACCTTGAGGGCCGGTACTGCCAGTGGCTCCTGTGTCTCCGCGAGGCACGGTAAGCACACCAGTGCTGCTGTCGTATGCAGCAGAAGACCCTGCGGCACCAGTGGCGGCAGATAGTGAAGTGATGTTGCTCAATGTTGTTGCGGCAGATGCAGCAGAAGTCGAAGCCTCTGACGCTTTAGTTGTGGCTGTAGACGCAGATGTAGCCGCGTTGGAGGCTGAATTTGCAGCCTGTGTAGCTTTTGTAGTCGCTATACCAGCTTGGTTAGTGGCCGTTGTTGCTGAAGTGCTGCTACTTGCGGCTGATGTGCTGGAGGCTGCGGCACTTGCTGCGGCTGCTGCGGCTTCGCTCTGGGCGCTTGACTCAGAACCGCTGGCGTTTGACGCAGATGTACCCGCTGAAGTAGCCGAAGCTGTCGCGCTTGACGCGCTTGCAGCAGCGGAGGATTGAGATGCTGCGGCAGAAACCTGTGCGGCTTCAGATGCAGCTTGTGCAGTTTCCGAATGTGTCTCAGCAGTTTCCGCAGACACTCTAGCTGCAACAGCATTTGTCTCAGCGGTCTCTGCATTTACCTCTGCGGTCTCGGCATTAGTCTCAGCCAGTTCAGCAGCTACTTTCGCTGTGTTGGCAGAGGTGGCAGATGCTGCGGATTGCGCTGCGGAGGTAGCGGCATTGGAAGCTGACACTGAGGCTTCGCCAGATTTTGTAGTCGCAGTAGCTGCGCTCGCTGCTGCATTTGTCTCTGAAGTTGCCGCATTACTCGCGGAGGTAGATGCCTCTGAAGATTTAGTCGTTGCAGTAGATGCGGAGGTAGCCGCTGACGTTGCACTTGATGCCGCATTAGTTTCGGCAGTCTCAGCGTTAGTTTCAGCAGTCTCAGCATTTGTTTCAGCAGTCTCAGCCGCATTTTTTGAAGCGAGTGCAGATGCCGCTGATGCAGTTGCCGCTGACGCATCACCCGCAATCGATGATGCTACGTTAGACGCATTTGTAGCTGACGTTGCGGCATTGGCTTCAGATGTAGCCGCATCATCCGCAGATGTAGCTGAGTTGGCCTCAGATATGGCTGCTGCGTTTTTAGATGCTAGGGCATCGGCTGTGTAGGCATCAGTCGTGGTTTGATCGGGCGATCCTTGGTAAAAGCCACCTGCTGTGTCCGTCTGCGCGACTGCATCTTCTGCGATTGTTGATTCTGTCGCGTCCGTAGACCCAACGACTGTGTCTGTCGGATTGTCACCAAAAAAACCACTCATATTTAGTACCCGCTATTTACTTGAGATGTTGCTCCACTCACTTCAGAGTCACGGGCGTGTTTCACCAATCGGCCATAAGCCTGCTGGTAGCCTATCTCCCACTTTTGAGAATCTGATCCTAAGAAGTTAGCGGCCTCGACGAGAGCGCCATACAGATACAGTTCAGGGGCTAGTGAAAGCATCACGTTTGTTGGTTCGCTACTAGTTAAGCGTCCACAATCGTAGTAGTAGATCATTCGTAACTCATCAGCAGCCACAACGGTGGGAGTTGGAAAAAACTTCAACCTATACGTTTCCCTGGCGAAGTAAGTTGGCTTGCCAGACGCGGGAACGTAGCTGTGAATGTCAGACAGAGATATTCTGTCCAAGGGGACGTAGTTCCAAAAAACATCTTTGATTTCTAAAAAGTCACTAGGCAGCGTTGCATAGCCGTCAGTGTTTATAGTTAGCAAAACTGTTTTTTCGTTAGTTGGAACGCGAACTTCGTGGAATATTCTGTTTTCCGCGAGTTCAATAAAATCTGGAATTTCAGTTGCTAGGTCGGTTCGATTTAACCAATTAGCAATTGAGGCTTTGAGGCCGTCTAGGGTTGTCATACTCATAGTCTGCCGCCGCCTGTGCGTAAATAAGCGTACTCTGGTGAATTGAGTTTCTTTTTCATGCGTATTAAATCTTCGCGGTTTGGTGACATCACGTTGATGCCTTCTTGCATCCACTCAACAGCCACCACATCAGGTATTGTCGCTACGCGAACCATGTCGCCCATGCGCTGACCTTCAGCCTGTTCTCTGGCCTTTTTATTGGCTTCAAGAATTCCGCTAACGTCTTGACTGTGGCTTATGTGGATTTTGTCATCGCTCTGATCGTGTTGAACATTTGCGATCATTTCGCCAGTTGAGAAACCGGACATTTGTAACCTCCCTAAATAAATAAAAGGATGGCCCCGAAGGGCCACCCAGTTTTATTGCTTTAAGCAGTTAGCGCGTTGATAAGACCTGACGCTTTGTCATTTTCACAAACCAAAGTTTGCTCAGTGATCATTTGCTTTTTCTCGCTGTCGCCGTTACGGGCGAGGTTGATAGTCTGCATTGGACGCAGAACTGCGCGTGACCAATATTCGGTATCAAGCACCAGGCAAGAGTTGGCTTGGAGGAAGCGATTTGGAACCACTGAACACTCGCCAAATGGCGACACATATAAATCCACGCTATTCACTAGCTTGGTGCCAGTGCTGAAGTCACGCTCACGGCCTGCTGAAGCAGCAAAGTTAGCTACTACTACGGAGTGAGATGGAGTCACCTGAATCTGGTTAGGATCGCCACCAGCTTCATATACAGACTGCAAAGTACCCAACAGCAACGCTTCAGTGAAGGTGCGGTTAGAACCGGCAGTGTTAGTGGTGCTTGCGTTGATCTGGTTCTGAGCAGAGGTTAGCTGACGAGCAGTAGTTGCGTTACCGGCAGTACCTGCCTGTCCAGCGCCAACGAATGCGAATTCGATATCTCGACGCATTTCCTTGCCTTTCATGGCCACGTTCATCGCCAAATCTGAATCTCTACCGTGCTTTTCAACAGCTTCAGAAGTTCCTGAAGACTGAACTACCTTGGTGAAAATCTGCGTGTTAGCAGTTTTCATGGTGGTAGTGTTGTTAGCTGCTGCGCCTGCATCCGCGCCTTCAACTGCGGCGTTAGCGCCTACAGCAGCAAGCTCTGATGTCTGCCACTGGTGTAGCGTGGCTGATGCTGTGCCTGTTCCGATTGAAGAAGTAAAGGGCGTCAAAGTAGGAGATATATCGTAAATTATATCCTCAATATCTTGTTTTAGACCGACCTGGTCGTAAGTTTTTAAAGTGTTAGCTACTACTGGCATGATTATTTACCTAAAAGTTAAGTTTTGTTCAAGAGGGCTTGAACAGCATCTTCCATAGAGCCAGAATTTTTTAGACGTTGACGCGACTTGCGATAGTTGTCCTTTTTTCCTAAATCTTTTGGTTCTGCTTTCTTGCCCGATAAAGTTTTTTTCGGTGTCGCTTTTACTTTCTTTTGCGTAACCGATTTCGCCTGATCAAACTTCATAGCTTTGTACAATGCCGTAATCATTCGGTGGTCGTGGGTCTCGTTGAATTCTTCAGAGGTCACGCCTAACGACTTTGTTGCGTACTCACCAATTGAGTAGTACAAGTCATTATTCCAATTAGGGATTGTTGATTTGAGTACAGTCAGGCTTTCTTTGGCACTTTCTTTTGCTGCCGCCTGTTGCTGTTTTTCAGAACGCTGTTGATGCTCGTTAGCCTGTGCGCGAATAAAATCGTGCGTCTGCTTCGTTTGCTCAAACATAGCCTTCGCTTGCTTGTATTGATCGGGGTTGTCCACTGCGGCTTGTTCCCAATTCACGTTATCGAACCGTGATAGGTCTGCTCCAGCAGCGGTCAAGAGGGCGCTCAATGAGGATTCGTAAGTAGCCGTTTGTTCTTCGGCGGCTTTACGCTGTTCGGCAACAGATTGCGTCTTCTTGGTGTAATCAGCCTGTCGCATGTAACCAAGTTTAATCTCTTCAACCGATACGGACTCGCCGTCGATCTCGATATTGCCTTCGGTTATATATTCAGGTGCGGCTTCTGGTTCATCTTCAGATTCTTCGGTTGGGTCTTCGACCTCCTCAGTTTCTTCTGACTCCTCTTCAACTTCCTGCGACTCTTCGATCACTTCATCGGTAGTCTCTTCGACCACCTCTTGCTCATCTTCAGGTACTTCGGTTTGTTCCTCTGGCGAGGACTCCATCGCAGCCGTTAGTCTAGCAATAATGTCGTTACCACTTGCTTCAGTTGAGTCCTGTGCGGTTTGCTCTTCTGACATGGTTATTCTCCTATTTTACACTTCTTCCTGTGTCTTTGTTAATTCGTACTGATTGACCATGCCTGCAAGCTGCTGCACAAAGACCTGACCGGCCTTAAACATGTTGTATAAACGCTCCCTTTCGGCATCTGCTTCTGGGGGCGTAGCGAGAATTTGGTCTACTATCTGATGGTTCATTGTTTGAAACGCTTTGTTAAAAACTGCGCTGTCTAACATCTCTTTTGCGGCATTCGCTTCAGTTGCGATATCGCCCACTTCTAAATTACTCATCGGTTAACTCCACTGTTGTGGTTGGTTTAGGTTTGATTTTTGCCATACGCCCCCGCGAAGGGGCTTTAGGCATTGCCGTGTCTTTATCTAGCTTTCCGTCTTTCCACTTTTGAAATTCATCAAACGCCTGCTTTCGCGTTTTTTTCTTTGCATATTTTTTGTCGTTAGCCTTTTTTATAAAGGCATCGAACCTGTTCGCATCTTCAGTCATTAGCCAATACTCACGTTGCGTTTTTGTTCAGTTTCAAGTTGCAATTCTGCTTCTGACATCTCCATTTCGTGGGTCTGCTTCTCAACATCCAACATCAACCGGCTCTCTGTCTCTTCCTGGTTGTGCTGCATGTTCTCCATCTCAATGATCATCTTGTTCTGCTCTTTCATCACATCGAGTTCTAACTGGCCTTCCAGAACGGCAACCTGTCGTGCAGTCATACCCGCGTTGAACTTCTCAACTTCTGCCTGCTTGGCTGCGGCCTCTTCCTGCTGCTGCTGCATCATCTGCTGCTGCTCTTGGAACTCTGGGCTATTTGGATCGAACAGGTACATGCCGCCAGACTTAATGTTCAGCAGCTCATATGCGCGACTCAGCAGCGCGTGACGCTGCGGCGCGTTGTACATGCCACCCACATTGGGATCGTTGGGGTTCATCGTGAACTGCTGATCAAGTGACAACAGTATCTGCGCTTCTTGTGCCTGCTCTTCAGGCGTTAGGGCCACAGCGACAGACATCTCGGTACGGTCACCTAAGAACTGCGGGTTAACAGGAATAAACTGGCCGTCTAGCTGAACCATCTTTTCCTGGGACTCGTTCTCCACCGCTAGGCGGTAGATGTCGTGCATCAGGGGCTTTAAGAAGTTCTCAGCTAAGTTGCGGGCCATGACCATGATTCTGCGGTTACTGGCGTTCATAAACTGAGTGATCAGGTCAGAACTGTTCTGCTTACTAACAACAGTGCTGTCCATGCCACGGGCCATACGGCTCATACCGCTACGCGCTTCCTTCTCAGTTTCAAGGTTCTCAATCGCCTGGAAGACGGTGCCTGAGAGGTTAGGCATCGGCATAGGTCTGACAACCGACTCAGGGTTCGGGCTGTTAACGTCGATAACTGCTCCGACCTTATTCTGTAGCAGGTCTCTGGGATTCTTAACCAGGGACAGGTTAGCGATGAACCGTGAGGTGTTAGTCATAAAGGTGTGATCGACCACGCCACGCTTCAAGCTGCTCTGCGTTTTCTGTATATCAAACAGAACATCCGCAAGGCTCATACCGTGGAACCTGTGAGGCAGTGGGAATGGCGTGAAGTACCGAAAAGGCTTCTCGCTGACTATCTCAACGTCCAACATAACTCTGCGGCTGTGAAGTACCTTCAGCACTACGCACTTCTGCAAGTCTTCGCGGTACTTCTTCATGTAACTTTCGTAGATAGTGACGTACTGGCGATCATGGTTGTCGCTGTTATCGTCATCGTGGCGAAACCCATCGACAGCGTCACGGCCTATACGCCCGTCACCTTTCATGTCCTTATCTTCATCCAGCTTGGCGACCAGGTCAGGGTCGTAGCCCTCACTTAATAGCTCACCACGGGTGCGGCTGGTTCTGTGCGAACAGAAGTCAGCATCCTCTTCATCCGTAGCGCGAGGGGTTACAAGGAAGTCTTCGGGTGGGATAACCTCAATACATATTTTACTCTTATCGATCTTCCGCAAAAGCTCACCGCTATATAGCGCCTGTGGAACCTCGATAACCTGACCACTTTGCGGGTCTTGAGTCTCGCCAACCTGCTGCGTGTCTTGGTACTCAGTGATGGTGACGTTCTCATCAGACGCAAGCTGATTAAAGCTGGCCTCATCTAAACCCTCAAAGGTTTCCTCGTCATACTCATAATAATTCTTGTAGTACCGCTTCACGATTCCAGTCTTAGCGACCAGCGCATCGTGAATCACATCGTGCAGAATCTTTGATCCTTTATTCTCACGATAGAAAATGTAGTTAGTCAGCGCCGTAGCCATCTTGGCAGGCAGAAAGTCCTCTGCGGTTTGCGGATCGAAGCGGCACACGTTGCGGTCAGCCGTGAAGGTTTCCATCAACATCGCCTTCACGCTCTCGACTGCGTCAAAAACGTCCATGCTCACATGCTGTGATCTGCCGGTGCGCTCATTACCCAGCGGCATACCGTAGTAATAGCTGTGGCCCTTGTCCCGCTGCTCACCGATCTCGCTCTCAGAGTATGAGTCGGCGGCGTTAATCATGTTTTCTAACGAGGCAAGCAACTCGCCTTCGTTTATCTCAGAAGTTATATTCATGGGTCGTATATCCTGACTGTCCGTTGGTTAGTTGCTGTCGCTCGACTGCGTTTTGCCCGTAGCGGGTCACTGAGATCGCTGAATACCGCGTGGCATCCATCAAATCGTCAAATTCTTTGTGAATCTTCCCTTTCTTCCGGTGATACCGGCGAAACTCTTCAAACCACGGAACCAAGTTGCTGAACACCCGCAAACGCCCAGTGCGAAACCTCTCCAACATCTCCATCAGTCCTGGCTCGACGTAGTTGGTGCCATCGGAGTTTGTGAATCGCCCGATCATCAGCACCCCCGCCTCCAAGTACATCTCCGCTAGAGTTTTGCCGCTGCCCTTCTCTGTGTTGTCGCCGTCATGGGGATAGATGCAGGGGATATCCTTACCCCTGGACTTGATAACAGTTGAGTGGACGGCTGGAATCTCGCCTTCTTTCTTGTAAGCGTCATAGACGTATATGACATCTGAGTCAGGGTCGTAGGCCGTCCAGACACAGGTGGTCGGGTGCGTTATTCCGAAGTCCACAGCACACAATTTCTTGTAATGCTCCGGTATTTCAAACGGCTCAATCTTTATAGCCTCTTCGGCTATGGGGAAGACCATGCCCTCACCCAGAACGGGTATGCCCTTTGACCGCATATCCCGCTGGTACTCTGGAATAGCCGCTAAAAGCTGGGTCTTAGTCTCTTCAGTGATGTGTGGCGCATCGTTCCATGTGACATTCTGGAGATACTGGCCCTTGTTCGGGTTGTCCATGAACTGACTTACCAGTTCAGTCATCCCGTTCTCTGGGGTCAAAGTACCGACGAGGTAGCCGCCCTTCCCATCGTTGCCAGTGGCAGTCCTCGTTAAACACTGAGGATAAATGGTAGGGTCGGTCGGCTCCTCGTCGATCCAGATGTAGTCCTGCGAACTACCCATGAGGACATGCTGACCCTGTGTGTAGGACTTAAAACTTACAAGGCTTGTATTACCCGCCGCATGGCGCACAGCCACATCTCTTGGTAGCCGTGGCGTTCCCATCGCAGGGGTTACTTGGTAGATAAGCCTTTGAGGTATGAGGCCAGAGCCGTCGAACTTCCCCTCGCCCAAGTACATGCCCAACAATTCTTTAACGATTACATCGCGTAGCTGCTCACCGGACACGCCCAGGCACCATATCTTTGTAGGTCGGGTGAACCTGATCCCCACCCACCAATCTGGATATAAGCCTGTGAGGTGAAATGCTACTTCTGCTGCCTGTGAAGCAGTTTTGCCTACGCGGTTTGCCGCCATCAGCATTCGTTGTTTGTTGTCTTTACCAGCGGCGTAGAAGTCTTCTTGCCAACCGTATGGCTCCCAATACTTCAGACGGTTCTGGGCCTTGTGCAGTTTCACCACGCGCATGGCTTCCGCGATTTTCTCCGCTTTATTTTTCTGAGCCGCTGTCAGAGCAGGTACTTTCTTTTTTGAACCCGATTTTTTTGAAGCCGTTTCTGTCACAAAGACCGCCCTGTGTGTAACGAGATATGTGGGGGCGTAGCGCCCCACAGGAGTACCTCGATTTTGCGAAGCGCATCTGAAATGGGCGCTTCCCAGGCTATTCGGTTATCAAATGCAACGTCTTTTTGTGATCCGGTGACGTAAGTCATTGATTTATATAGCTTTTTATCCAATGCCGCATTGGACGTTCTATAACTTGCTTGGATCAATGCCAGCTTCCTTGAGTGATGCGAGTGCAGCATCAACATCGTGATTGACCGTGACATCACCGCTTACGTTAGCATCCACTTCGGTCTTATCCCGCCAACCTGCTCGGTTCTTGAGGAAGAATATGGCTGCGCTTGTGTTGGGTTTGGCTGCATCAGTAGCGGAGTTGAACAGTTGGTTGGTCACGGCGGTGATGCCTTCCTGCTTGCCAGCCTTTAAGGTGTCGGCAAATAGGTCATCATCCCGCTTACGCCTGGATATAGTAGACACTGATATGCCAAGGCTTGTAGCTATCTGCTCTTCTGACAGCCCCATCTTTGCTAGGTTGTACAGCTTTTCGTAGTCAATGACCTTAGTGTTAGCCAATGCTGATCGCTCCCGTTAGATGCTTAAAGAGCAGCATTATATTGCATTGTTGGGTGTGGGTTTGTGTCCTAACGATAGTTGACTGTGACGGTTGACTGAATGAGGGGACACAGAATGCTGCTGATATAATGATCAATGCCTACTCAGGCACAGCCAACCCCAGCGGAGCATCCCATTGATAGCAGAAATAACAATGGCGGTGAGCGCCGCCAAGTCAGCACATAGTTTCATCACGAGGGCAGTCGGTGCTGGCCACAGCATTATGGACTTGTCAGATCGTGTCGCTAATTTTTACGACAGCAGAGACGCTGTCCTAGCTGCTGAAGCTGCCAACAAAACAAAAGCAGGGTTTCTTACCAGTGGTTCAGTCGAGGCTGAAGCGTTGCAGATCGTCACAGCTAAAAAACAGATAGCTGACTTTGAGCGGGACTTGAGGGAGGTCATACTCTATACCGCAGGCAAAGAGTTCTACACCGACATGCTGCGTGAGCGTCGAGCGATTAAGGATGCCCGCATCAAAGCAGCAAAGTCTAAAGCTGCACGGAAGCAATACCTGATCAACATCGCTGCCATTGCCGGTGCAACACTAGTCATAACAGCCATGATGCCTTTCCTAATCGTGGCCCTTGCCAGGAGCTAAATAGCCTGCACAGGGCGCACAGGGTGCACAGGGTAAAAAAAGCCACCTGTGCGCCTCAAAGCCGCATAGCCATTGGGTTTCAAGCAAAATGCACAGGGTACAGGTAAAATTGGACATGTTTGGTAGCTGGGGTTTTTATAGCCTTATAGGTTTATATATCTATCTTTTATTCTCTATTAAATAAAAAAGAGTGATTACCCTGTGCACCCTGTGCATCCCTTACCACGCCTAACTCACAGACGCACAGGTGGACGCACAGGTGCCATTTTACCCTGTGCATTTGGCCCTTGCTTGTGCGCCCCACACCTTAAAGGTTAGTATCCACTAACTTAATCACTTTTTCCATCTGGAAATAATATGTTCCAACTGGAACCAGTTTTTCCCACGGGAACCGACTTTTCCCACCTGGGAATCATCCACCGCTATCATCACCAACATTGTTACTACATACACGCACCACAAAAACACGACAATCCTCACAAGTTAACACGACAATTAAGACGGCATTGTAGTGCTTGGCTTGTGTAGCACAAATGCTAAAAGCCTATGAGTGACATGCATAAAAGTGCATGGGTCAGGCACTAATAGGCGCATATAAATGTATACCACAGTGCACAAAGTATATTTTATGGCACATAAAAAAAACCGCCCGAAGGCGGCAAAGGTTCACTCAGGGGAGAGTAATCGGTTAGCCGTTGATGTACTTCGACATCTCAACGGCTATAAATGCGGCAAGTACCATGACCGTGGTTGCGAACAATATTATTTGCAGTTCTCGCCTCGTCATAACTATTCCTCGTCCTCATCGGACATATATTGATTTAACATGTAGTCGTTCTTCAGCATCTCGACAGCGCCTATAAGCGCGTTGTGAGGCAGCGCAGAGAACCAAGTGGTAACGATCTCACCTGACTCGCTGCAAGATACAGCCGCAAAGCTCTTAGCCTTTGAGGTGTCCATGATCGCAGCGAACTCGTTGAGGGTGAGAAGCAGGTTAATATCTAAACCCTCATCCTCGTCGGGCTTTGAGGGTTTCACTGCACTTAGCTTTACAACTTTGTCGGTCATAGGAGTCTCTCTATCCAGCTATCAGCGCCAAGGACGATAAGCACCATTACGACCATACCTATCCCCGCTAGAGTCTCGTAGACCTCCCGCTGGATGGCCTCGCGGCGCTCTCGTTTCTTTATCTGTGATAGCTGACACACGTTAATTGTTTTCATAATTACCTCGTGCTTGATTATACCACTGTCGATAATTGTCACGGGCGTATCCTCCGACCGCAGTTACGGCAACCAGTCACCCAGTCGCCCCACCGCTCTTTACAGCCGCACTTGCAGTAAGACTTTCGGCACTGCTCTTCTTCAAAGAAGTAGCTGCCCGTAGTCTTGATCTTCTTGGGCGTGAACTGCATACGCTCACTCACTGTTATGATCATGCTGCACCCCACTGATCCGCAATTGCATCGGCGATGCCTTGGTACGTCTCAGACCTAATTTTCCATCGGTCTGCACTAGGGCCAAGTTTGTTCTGACCACTGGGTGTTTGGTTATCCCAGTACCCACACTCTGGCTTCTCAACAATGTTGGTGGGTTTCAAAGGCGGTAAGTTATGTAGCCACAGACCCGTCTTCTTTGACTCAGCATGTCCGTATTCGTAAGGTTGGACGTACTGGGTTGGCTTGATAGGTAGTACGCCTACGGGGTTCTCAAACGCCACCTTGTCAGCGTGTTTCTTTGCGTGGTCATAAAGAGACATCGTCCACTTAATGGCTTCGTGGCGCATAGCGTTCTTTGCCATACCCGTGCCGTAGTGAGCGTTACCGCTTACAGCTAATGCAGTGCATGGTGGGTGCATCATTATCAAATCCCACCCCTTCTCTATTACCGGCCAACAGTCGCCCTCAAAATGGTGAGGGCTGTCATCGTCAGCAGGCAGAAGATCACACGACCAAGCATCATGCCCAAGGGCGCGGAAAGCCTCTCTGACTTTACCGCTGTACTCGCAAGCAACTAGTACCCTCATGCTGCCACCTCTTCCTTAGCAAACCACTTCTCAGCTTGCTCAGTAGTGAGGTCGTAAAAAGTGCCAGTGTTGATGTCAGAGGCTATATATGGACGCTTACGAGCGCGTGGCTTAAAACCGACCAGCATTAACTGCATACCATCTTTCTTGTGGACGATTTCAGCGTCTAGCGTCACAACCGCTGTGAACTTTTCTCTCCAAGATAATTCTTGGTCTAAGTCTTTTTGACTCTGAGTCTTGCCGCCCTGTGTCTTAACCTTAAAGCCGTTGATCTTGGCAGAGTCATCGTCATACCCGATGTTGCCCAATTCAAATTCCAGACCATACGCCTCTAAAATTGGAGTGAGTTCTTGTTGCAGAATTTCACGGATTAGCTTTGCGTTTTCACGGTTCATAGTTTCAATTTTCATTTTGTTCTCCTTAGTTGCCCCCTTTCGGGGGCGGTTAGATTAAGCAGCTTGCTTAAAAGTATTTAAAAGAATATTTAGTTCTATCAGCGCAAACTTGCATCCCTTGATTCGGTCTTGATCATCGTTCTTTATGTTTGACTGCAAGGCATTTTCGAGGTCAGCAATTTGCGCGTTAATGGTTGCTTCGATAGTTGTAATAGTCATTTTGTTTCCCCTGATGTATCTCGTTATTGAGGTACTATTATAGCGTCAACTTGGGATTGACCTAGAAATACGAGTGACCGCAAAGGATCAAACGGTCACGCACAAAAAAGCCCACCGAAGCGGGCTGTCTGCTTACTGCTTACTGCTTATTACTCTTTGCGTTCTAAATGCTTTTCCAAGTGCGCCATAGCCCTCCAAGCTACTTGCTCCCAGTCCCCGTCAATCATGTGACGCATCATTGCATCCAACTCGTCTCCAGAAAGAGGTCGATCCCAGTGCAGCGTCTCGCGTGTCTGCCCGTGCTGAATGCCGCCCGCAAGCGATACCTGGGCTACCGCAGCAATGGCTCGTGGGAAGTAGGCAAAGAAACCAGAATAGACTGGTATGTTCTTTCTTTGCTGCGCGTTAACTGGCAGCTTAAACGGCACGATGTGCTGCACCGATTGGCCCTGCTCTGCCGCTGCTTTGTTAGTTTCTATAGCTGGACACTCTTCTTGTAGTCGCTTCCACTCTGCTGTTACGTCTTTATTTTTCATCAACACTTCCTCCACATTTTATACAACTCAAATAAATTTCTACTCGCTCCACTCGCTGGTCGCCATAAGACTCCATGTTCACCTCACGTTCCGCATAGACATCGTGCTTATCGATGCCACCGCACCGCTCACAGTCGTAGTCGAACAAATCCTCTTCTTCTTCTTGCTCATCGACCACGGGCTTATTGAATATTGCGTCGAAGTTTGCAGAGAACTGATCGTGATCAGTTGGTCGTTGCTTGCTACCTTTTCCCATTACATATCTCCCCAGTTGTCAGGATCGAGGGGGTCAGTGTTTGGCCCGATGTCTAATGTTGCCCACTCGATGTTGCTTAAATTGTTTGCAGCCTCAAATATCCAACGTGCCGCCTCAGTGGTGTTGACCTTCACTGTCCGATAACGGTGACCCGCATCGGATCGCATAGCGCCGTCTTGAAACATGTTGTCGAACGACTTCATACGCTTCCAGAAAGGTGCCTCCTTCATCGGAACCTCAAACTTATTTGATCGGAGGCTGCTTACATATATGTCGTATATTTCAGACTTTGGAGCCTCTTCACCGAAGTTCACCACGTTGCCTGCTACGCGGTTCTCACGCATCTCGCCGGTCTGCAAGCAGTTGTAAATCCATGCGGTGACGTTATCCAAAGCCTCTAACTTCTGATCTGTAAGCGCCTCAGTTTGCGGCACCAGGCGTAGGTTGATATTTGTCAGGTCGAAGTTACGCAGGTAATGGATCAGCGCGTTGGCCCCACCGGCCTCATACCACGCGGTAAGACCGGCAAAGTATTCGCTGTCCTGCTGCCTAGAGTTGCCGACATCAAAAACGGCAAACCTCCGCTCATCGAGGCTTGCAGGAACAACGTAGTCGTCGTTACTGGTAAATAAAATGCGGGTGTAGTTTGGCGCCGTGTAGCTGTCTACACCCTTGCGCTCGATCTGAATCTTGTCGTTGGTCATCAGGTCTTTCAACGCACCCTCAGAGGCTTTTGCGCCAGCCCAGTAAGCCTCATCTGCTTGTAGCAGCAGCGTGTCTTCAAGGTGCCGGTTAAAGTTGCCGGTGATATGTTCAGCACGGCTAACTATTTTGTGATGCGCGGCTACTAGGCCACCCAGCATCTCACCGAACTTGGTCTTGCCTGTGCCTTTACGGCCTCTAAGAACAAGCCCGACACCAACCTTAGTCATAGGCTTCTGGATCATCTGCGCGGCCCAGGCGACTATATAGTTGGCGTATACAGCGTTGCCGTCAGCGACCACATCGGTGACAAAGTCAAGCCACGGCTGCACATCACCCTCCCTCGCTTCGTAACTCCAACCCCGCCACAGGTTGTAGCGTTGAAGCACCTGCATATCTGGGGCAAAAGTAAGGCCAGCCGCATAGGTTCTGCGCTCTGGGTGTTCAAGCCACATATCTACTAGATTAATTAGCTTGGGCTTTTCATCGCCCGACAAGACCCGACAGTTCATATGTTCTTTTTTTAGATCGTCTAGCTTGTACAGCACCAGATTGTCTTTGTTTAGGTCTTCACGCATCACACGCGCCGACCCTTCAACATGTACAAATGCCCACTCTCTGAGCATCTTAGGTAGCCGCTCTTCCTTGATCTCTTCACGCACAGCCTCAACCTCCATAGCCTTCACGCTGGCGAGGGTTACTGGCGTCTTGCTGCTGCTATCAAAGGTTGCGTACCTGCGCTCACACTGCCCGTCGATGTACGTCTCACCGTCAGATGACCAGTCGTCCCAGATCATCCAGCCTGTGTCGTCACCATCGAAGTGGTGATGCAGCGCCATGCCTACCCTCACCCACTCGTCGTGATGACAGTTCGCATCAACCGATTCTAGTAATTGACGGACGCCTTGTTCATCTACATCCATCTTGGGCCGAAACATCGACAGGTCGTCTGGATCAACGTCTGCGGGCGACATACCCTTTCGGGCCAATTCCCAGCCGTCCTGCTGCCCCGCGATCTCTTCAAAATAGGCAATGAATGCTTTTGCCTGATCTATCGTTATTAGCGGCAACTCACTATGCGACACATCGGCGATACTCTTGCCACGAACCCACTTGTAAGGCTCGTTGGTCGCAGGATGTATGCCGTAAGCCACAAACTGCTGCCCGTCTGCTAACACCTCAACGGCGTGTTTAGAGCCGACCTCATCCTCATATTCACAGGATCGAATCTTAGAAAAGCCGCCCTCAACTCTAAAAGGTAGGATGCACTTCGGCGCTTGGCCTACTCTCGTTAGCGACCTGCCGATATTTTCATCTACCCACTTGAGCAGCTTGTAATTCACATCTCTATTTAAGCAGTCGATATCAACTGCAACTGTGTTTCGGCAGAGAACGCCTACACCACCATCAGCGTGACCATTCCCAAGCCACTTATCTACATCTTCGTGAGTGGCCCTGATGTCCTGCCACCCTTTTAACATGGGCGCTTTTTTGCCCTTCATTATGGGAACAATTTCGTAGCCGTTATCGACTAGCTGATGGCCGTGTTGCTTTAAAAACGCCATTGCGTCACCTCTTCACTTCACATTTTGAATTTATTTTTTTAATTGGTTTGCAAGTATCGCCCAGTGGTCGCAGTAAGCTGAAAAAGATAAAAGCTTCACCGACATCCAATGCGCTATGGGTGACGCGATGCGGGTCACCTTCTCAACCGCTCGCCAGTACCAAATTCCCGCAACCTCTTTAATTCTTTCTAGACGTTTCATAAATGACCTCGCTCGACTGTTCATAATCCGCAACGATGTCTGGACACATCCGTTTCCACGACACCACGCCTTTTGCCATTAGTTCCATTTGCAACGCTCTATGGGCTGGAACAACCCCTGTTTGTCGCCACTTACTCAACGCCTGCTTGCTTACGTCCAGGCGACGAGCCAGGGCGTTGCAGTTTTTCACGCCAGAAGATTTCACCACATCATCAATCGCTGACCGCACTTCATCAGCAAACTCGCTAACAAAATTCATACTTATTGCCTCTTAACTAAATTGTTTGTCGTTTTGGAGTTGACACAATAGAAATTTATTTTTAAGGTGTCAACCACAGATACAAAAAGTTAGTAACTAAATTGCTCAATGAGGTTTAAAGTGATGAAACATGCATTATTAGGTGCTAGTAAGGCTCACCGATGGATGACCTGCCCTGGCTCCATCAGCCTGGAGTCAACATTTCCAGAGCAAGAATCTTTCTATGCCGCCGAAGGAACAGCCGCACACGCTCTAGCTGAAGAGTGTCTACTCAAACAAAAACCACCAGAACATTTCATAGGCGTAGAGTTTGAAGGCTTTATCGTCGATGCAGATATGGCTAACCATGTCGCAACATATGTGGACTTCTGCAATAGCCAAGAATCTGACGAGGCTCATGTTGAACTTCGTGTTGACTACTCAGAATGGGCCGCTGGCGGCTTCGGAACGGCAGATTATGTGGTGCTTCACGATGGCGTTCTGCACGTTATAGATTTGAAGTACGGCCAAGGCTTAAAGGTCAACGCCAATCGTAACGAGCAACTTATGCTGTACGGATTAGGCGCAGCTTATGAGTTCATTGACAAAGTCGATACGGTGAGCATGACCATCGTGCAGCCACGACTTGATCACATCGACACCTACTCTATGCGGGCTAAAGACCTGTTCACATGGGCAAACGATGTTGTTAAGCCAGCAGCGCGTAGAACTATGTCTCCAGACCCAACATATAACCCCAGCAAAAAGGCGTGTCATTTTTGCAAAGCCAAGCCAACTTGCAGAGCGTTAGCTGAACACAACTACTCTTTAACGCTAAGTAATTTCGACAATCTTGAAGAGCCTCTGCTCGTCCAAGTGCCGCACACCTTAAATGTTGAAGAGATCAGTAACCTTTTACCCAAAATGGACGCACTGATTTCGTGGGCGCAAGGGGTTCAGAAACACGCGCACAAGCTGCTGCTTGACGGCGGCATTTTACCCAACCACAAATTGGTTGCGGGCCGTGGTCAGCGCAAGTGGCTCGACACAGAGATTGCAGAGGAACAACTAATTCAGATGCTGGGCAATGATGCTTATGTGTCAAAACTAATTTCGCCAACCCAAGCTGAAAAAGCACTGGGAAAAGCGAGATATGGTGAGATCGTCGATCTTATCCATAAACCCGAAGGTCGGCCAACACTCGCGCAGGACACTGATCCACGCCCTGCTGTTAAGCCAGAAGCAGCCGATTTTTTTACTGATATATCTAATGAGGAAAAGTCCTAATGACTACAATCACGCTTAAAAATGTACGCTTATCATTCCCACAAATCTGGACTCCGAAGGCATATGTAGAGGGCCAAACAGCTAAATACTCAGCAAATCTATTGCTCGATAAAGATGGCGACAAAGAACAACTCGACCAGCTTAAAAAAGCGATAAAGCAAGCCGCAACGGTTAGCTTTAACGGCGAGATACCAAAGGGTTTGAAGACCTTTTTGGGGGACGGCAATGAAAAAGCATATGACGGCTATGAAAATGCAATGTTTGTTAGCTGTTCCAGCCGCCAGCGGCCAAGCACCATCGACCGCGACCGAGTTCAGTTGGTTGAAGAAGACGGAAAGCTGTACGCCGGTTGCTATGTAAACGCTGCAATTTCACTTTGGGTACAAAACAACACATGGGGCAAGCGCGTTAACTGTAACTTGTTAGCCCTTCAGTTCGTGAAAGACGGCGAAACTTTTGGGGCTGGTGGCGTGAAAGTCGAAGAGATGTTTGACGATATTTCTTCTGAACAAGCAGATGACGCTGCTGATGATGATTTTCTTAGCTGAGTAAGTTGATCGGGGCTGCGTGTCAGCCCCTTTTTTTGAGGTTTTTATGAAAGCAACTTTGTCTTATCCATACGTTGGTTCTCGATACCCAGACCTATCTGGCAAAAGTGTCGTTATCAAAGAGATCGCGGAACTTGCAGACATCCCATACGCCCTGCTGAAGAACCGCATGGGTATGAAGAAAAAAAGGGCTGGCACCATACGTTCCGTTTTTATCGAAGACAAAGACCTTGATCCAAAAAAACGCAACAAACCATCAAAAAAGCAGCGTCTAAGTTACCAGAGTGCCATCAACACTTTATCAACTGAGTGGTTAAAGAGACCGATAATATGAAAATCTCAATCGATTTTGAGACATACAGCGAATGCGATATTTTCAAGGCTGGGGCTTATGCCTATGCCGATCACCACAGCACTAAGGTTCTATGCCTTGCTTACGCCGTCGATGACGGTGAGCCAAAACTGTGGACACCTGATATGCCAGTCCCAACAGCACTGTTTAATTTAATAACAGGCGGCGCTGTTTTGTGGGCGTGGAATAGTTTTTTTGAGATGAGCATTTGGAGTCAGGTACTAGGCTGGCCCGAAGTGCCTATAAGCCAGTGGCGAGATACCGCAGCCCTTGCAGCCGCACAGGCTTACCCCCGTGCATTGGGAAAATGCGGCGAGGCGCTTGGCCTGACTGGTGATGCCGCAAAGTCTAAGCGCGGCAAGCTGCTTATCCAGAGGCTGTGCAAGCCTTATCGCGGTGAGCGCAGGAAAGACCCAGAACTATTTAAAGAATTGTGCGACTACTGCCTCCAGGACGTTGTAGCCGAGCGTGAAATACGAAATAAATTAAGACCACTGCGTGGTATTGAAGAACAAGTGTGGATCGTGGATCAGTTAATTAACTGGCGCGGCGTAAGACTTGACCGCGACTCCATTTTCAACGCGCTGGACATCATCGATAAGCACTCACTTGTGCTGAACGCACAGGTTAAAAAGATAACCAACAACCAGATGGATTCAACAGGGTCACGCGCCAAGTCCATGATGTGGATTGAGCAACAGGGTTACACCATCGCAAGCTACGACAAAGCCGCTATTGCAGAGGCTATGTCAGACGATTCATGCCCCGAAAACGTCAAGAAATTTCTTGAAATAAGGCAGGCATTGTCACGCTCCAGCACCAAGAAATATGAATCGATGAAGACCCTTCTGGGTGGCGATGGCCGCGCACATGGTGTGCTGATGTATCACGGCGCTGCAACAGGACGCTGGTCAGGCAGAGGCTTCCAGCCGCAAAACTTACCGCGACCCACCATCAAAGATGTTGATGCGGTCATTGAGCAAATGACTCTGCGAGAGCCAAGTGAGATTGACGGTGAGCCGATGGAGTCGTTAGCCAGTTGTCTGCGCGGAATGTTGATTGCATCTGAGGGTAACAGGCTAGTCGTGTCTGACTACTCAAGCATTGAAGCGCGTGTTCTTTCCTGGCTTGCAGGCCACTACGATGCACTCGACATTTTTAAAGATAACAAAGACATCTATAAATTTACAGCCGCAGAGATGTACGGAATAGCGTACAGCGATGTGAATTACGACCAACGGTTTGTCGGCAAAGTAGCCACGTTGGCCCTTGGATACCAAGGCGGCGTGAGAGCGTTCCAGAAAATGTCTGAGGCTTACGGAACTGAGGTTACTGAAGATCAGGCACTTAAAATTCGCAACGACTGGCGTGAGGCCAACGACCCAATCGTGAAATTGTGGGTGAAAGTTGAGAAACAAGCCCGCAACGCCATTAGCTATAAAGACAACCGTGATGTTGACTATGAGTGTGCCAAGGGCGCGTTTAAATTTGTGAAGGGCGACCTCCTTTTCAGATTACCCAGCCGCCGAATTTTGTCGTTTCCGCAAGCCAAATTTGTAGAAGGTGATCGCGGTATGGATTTGGTCTACAACGGCATGAATAACCACACGCACAAATGGGGTCAAATTAAAGCCTATGGCGGCTCACTCGTTCAGTCGATCACACAGGCTGTCGCCAGAGACCTTCTTGCTGAAGCAATTCTAAGACTTGAAAAAGCAAACTATCCAATTGTCCTTCACGTTCACGATGAAATCGTGGCCGATGTGCCTAATGGCTTCGGGTCTCTGGCTGAATTTGAAAAACTAATGTGCGTTTTGCCTGACTGGGCTGTAGGTCTGCCAGTAACAGCGGAAGGCTACGAAAGCCAACGGTATCGAAAGTGAGAGAGTCTTACATCGAAACGAAGGTAACTCAGGCCGCAAAGGCTAACGGGTGGCTATCTTATAAATGGGTATCACCCTCTCAGCGTGGAGTTCCAGACCGCATGTATTTTAAGAATGGATCATTAGTGATCGTTGAGTTTAAAGGGCCAGGTAAGCTACCGACCCCTTACCAGCAGGCAATCCATAGAAAGTTAAAGGCTGTCGGCTTTATCGTACATATCATAGATGATATTGAAAAAGGGAAAGCGTTGCTATGTTAGACCGCAAAAACCTACACGCTTATCAGGAAAAGGCTGTTGATTTTGTTTTATGTAATTCGGGAGCTGCACTCTGGATTGACATGGGTTTAGGAAAAACCGTGTCCACCCTCACAGCCTTATCTGATTTAAAGCGTGATAAGAAGATAAAAAAGACGCTAGTCATTGCTCCGTTGCGCGTTGCAACGCACACATGGCCGACTGAGATAGCTACATGGTCGCATATCGACATGCGATATACAGTCTTAGCAGGACTTACAGCACCAAAACGTCTTAACGCTCTGGACGATGACACAGACCTGCACATAATTAACCGCGAGAACATTCCGTGGCTGGTCGATCAACTGGGCCAGTCGTGGCCTTACGACTGCGTTGTTATCGACGAAAGCAGCAGCTTTAAATCTCACACCTCAAAGCGATGGAAGGCGCTGCGGAAGGTTCTGGGCAAGGTTAAGCGCATGGTGCAGCTAACAGGCACACCGGCACCCAACGCGCTGCTAGAACTGTGGCCGCAACTGTACTTGCTCGACCAGGGGCAGCGCCTGGAGAAGACCAGAGGCAAGTTCTTAACAAAGTATTGCACGTTGGTCGGCAACCCGCAGTGGAACCAGTGGGCTGTCAAACCTGATCGAGCAGATGCGATTCACCGCGCAGTTGCTGACGTTGTTTTACGCATGAATGCCGATGACTATCTCGACTTGCCAGAGCGCATAGATATTAATGTGCCTGTTGTTTTGCCGCCAAAGGGCCGCAAAGCCTATGAGGATATGAAGCGTGATTTTCTAGTCGCATATGACGGCGGTGATATTCTTTCTGTTAACGCTGCCGTTCAGTGCAACAAATTGTTGCAAATATGCAACGGTAACCTATATACAGAAGATGGGGACTTTATTAATATACATGCCGCAAAGTTGGACGCGCTTATTGACATCGTCGAAGCCGCCAACGAGCCAGTCTTGATCGCTTATTCGTACAAAAGCGACCTCTCAAAAATAAAAGGCGCAATCCCTTACGCTGTCGTTTTAGACAAAGACCCCAGCGTTATCGATAGATGGAATAAAAAACAGATTCCGGTTCTGCTCACCCACCCTGCTTCCGCAGGCCACGGGTTGAATTTGCAGAAGGGTGGCAGCCTGATCGTGTGGTACGGGCTGTCCTACAGCCTTGAACTTTACCAGCAGTTTAACGCGAGACTACATCGCCAGGGGCAAACAAAGCCCGTGCGCGTAATGCATTTGCTTGCCGAAAATTCGGCAGACTATGCGGTTCTTGATGCTTTAAAAAATAAATGTGAGACACAGGATTCATTATTGAATGTGGTCGAGCAGCTAAGAAAAACTGAAATAAGAGACTAGAGAGACAAATGATCAGACCGTATTACACCATGCAGGAACTTGCAGAGATTATGTCGATGAGCCTTAAAGGCTTACACAATGCGCTGCACAATAAACAGTTCCCCATCCCAACGTACAAGTTGGGTAAGCGCAGAGTGGCAGACAAGGAAGTTGTAGAGCGTTTTTTTGATCAGAAACGCTCTGAGGGCATGGATAGGATGGCTGAAAATTAGTTAGACAGCATCGCCAAAACCTTTTTTGGTGTGAGGTGCGTGTAGCGTTTGAGCATGTTCAAGTCCTTGTGACCGCTGAACAGGCTCACTGTCATCGCATCTAAACCTCTTTCAAACAAGCGGCTGCATCCTTCATGGCGCAAGTCATGCCAGCGGATTTCACCTACACCGGCTTTCTCACGCGCTTTTCTGAAGGCATTTGACACGCTGTCGCCATCATATGGAAATATAAACTTCTCTTCGCCAGACACGGAAATCTGCTTTTTGATAATTTCTACCGCTTCTGGCAGCAAAGGCACCCGCTCGTCACGTTTTTTCTTCGGGTGTTTACGCCGTCGAATTAACACCGATTCTTCACCCTCAGTCAGATCAAGATCATCCCACTCAAGACGCACAACCTCTGCTCTGCGCATTGCGGTATGAATAGCGAATCTAGCCAACTCAGCAATAGGCATTTTGGTGTAACCAACATTCGCCAGTATTAAATCTAGCTCCCTGTCGCTGCACCGCGTGTCTCTGTGATCGCTCTCACCAATGACACCGATACGCTTTAATGTTCTGTGCGCCTTCCGATACACTTCGAGGTCGTAGTCTAATTCCCACATATCTTTAGCAGTAGATAGGATCACCCCAAGTTGAATCATCTCGCCCATCACCGTAGACGGGTGTCTACCTCTGCCTATGGCGTAGTCCATAATAGCCTTGGTAGTTAGGTCTTTTAACTTTAAACGGCCCAGAGATGAGCGTCTGAGGTACTCTATGTGATCGCTCTTAGTCCGACCCCACTTTTGTATAGGCCACAACTCAGATGAGTACCTGCGGCACAGCAACCCGAAATTTGTTTCTTCTTGGCAATACTCGCCACGCTCAATAGCGGCCTCAGTGTCTCTGGCCCACGCTTTGGCATCTTCTTTAAGGGTGAATGTCTTAGATATTGGCTTCTTCAGGTCAACGCGCCTTATTTGTGCCATGTGTCTGATAACACCTTTTGATGTCTTTTTCTTTGTAAATGTTGCCATGCTAAACTCGCCCTATAATTTGACTGTTTCTACAACAGTTTATTTATGTTTTTTATCTCAAAATTGCAACCTGAGTCACATCTTGAAAGGGCAGTGTACCGTTTTACCCCGATCTGTAAAGGCAAGGACATGGAGCAGCATGGAGTTAAGTGCTTGAAAACAAAGAGAATTATTTCGGTTGCGCCGATGATGGCTTGTACAATACCCCTTATAAATCAATGACTTACAAGCTAAATAGCAAATAAATCACATTTTTTTTAAATAGGACTAAATAAGGCACCTACTTTTCTTGCCTGCTCTGCCCTTTCTTCAGCTTCTGGGTCATCCTCGTCGTACAAAAGAGGCTTCACCACAGGGTCAACAAGGTTGCCCACCGGACTCACTATAGAAGGTGCCGTGAATCTGCTAAGACCCTCGTTGGCAGGATCGTACTGCAACCGTAACAGATTAACAGGGTTCAAGTAGTCGAGGGTTTCTGCGCCAGTTTCAATCACCCCTTGTACAGCGTTGCCAAACGAAGGGAGCATTGTTGAAAGCGTGTGATCCCGCAAAGCCTTTGAGGCTCTTGGCGCGTGTTTGCGCTCACGGGGACTCATCGTATTTCTGGCATCCCGCTCCGCGTAGATCGCATCGTAGTTCTTTTCGCCTGTGTCCGGTTCGGCTGCGGCGGCTGATCCAGCAAAACCGGCGGTTATTGTGCCTGCTGCTATTTCCGCCTTGTACTTCTCTACTCCATCGAGCCATTTCTGGTCAGCAACTTCATACCCATCTTTCCGTATGTTCATCGCCACAATTGCCTGGTCGTGAGTCATTAGCTTCCCAGACCGAGTTTTCGTGTTCCTGTACCTTTTATAGCTTTCGGGAAAGAAAACCTCAAAAGGCAGAGATTGCTCAAGACCGCCGTTATCGTCACCAGGCATTCTATGTGAGTAGCTGTCGTGGTAATCGATTGGCTCGATACCCTTCGATGCGTCCACATTGTATGTGCTGATGCCTGAGTCCCCATAATTTGCTCCTGCAAGTTCAGGGTCTTCGACTGCTTTGACCATCTCTTCGTAGCTAGGGAACCCTCGATCTCGATAGTGCGCTTTTTTCATAGTCGTCGTTAAGACTGTTCTCAGAGCGCCATGCTGGGGGTAGCCGTCTTTACCCATAATCTGGCTCATAGCTTCTGGGTGATCGAGTCCGACCCAATCTTTCATCGGATATGAAACAACTGTTGTCCCGTCTTTTTTCTTAGTGGTCTTTTTAAACGCTCTCACTTCTTCATCAAACTTTTTGACATCTGCAAGGTCTAGCTTTTGAAGTGCAGGTATTTGCTGAAACATCCCCTGTGCAATTGGCGTACTGAAATTGACAGAGTCCTCGCCCATAGCGTTATAAACACCAACGACATCGTTTTGAGTGGCTTCCGCAGCGTCCACTAATTTAGCGTGTTGGCCTTGAGCAATACCTTCTGCCGATGCCCACCCGCCGTTTTGACGGGTAAACTTCTTACCGGCCTGAACGTCAACGTCTACTTTTTGACCACCGACCTGCGTCAAGTGTCCAAGGTCACTTCTGTCTCCGCGAACAGGCGCTATTGTTTTACCCTGCAAATCTTCTGGCGTTATTATTTTTCTTGGTGGTAGTTCAGTTGGGTTAAAGATCGTCTCAAAACCGTTTGCGTAGGCTTTTCGCTCTCTGTCAGCAAAAGCCTCATTTTCTTTCATCAGCTTGTTGTACTTATTAGTTGCGAGTTTTATCGCTCTTGGATTGTTGATCGAATCAGCCTTTAACATGCCCAGGTCTATTATTCGCTGACCAATGTGGATCGCGTTTGCAACTGGGCCAGCTTCTGCATCCTGGGGAGCCAAGGCTGAAGCGGTAAACACAGCACCCAACGCAGTAGTACCCACGCTGGCTAACAGGTTGTCGCTTTCACCATCATTAAACTGAGCATATTTCGACCGCACGTTTGAAGGGTCTAATGATATGTACGAATTAGGGTCTTGTTGGTATTTCGGGTTATCAAAGACCCCGTTTAGTTCGGTCATTAACGCATCACGTTTTTTCGTTTCCGCAGAGGTTGTGAAGTCTAAAGGGTTATAACTGATGTAATTTTCTATTTGCTCTTGGGTAGCGTTCATGGGGGGTACTTCTTTTTTCGGCATACGCGCCCGAACACCATCGTCAATAGCTTTTACTTGCTCTCGTAACTCTGCCGACCTTGCATCACCCGCTTTTGTTATGCCCGCACCTGATCCGTAGTTATTTTCAACTTCGTTCAGATATTTTATAGAGTTGTAGCCCTTGCCTTTAATTATGTTTCTGGCTTCATCTAGCATCATCCTGTTCTCAGGACTTTGAAGAAAATCTTCTCCCATCTCTGCATACAACTGATCTATTTCTTCAAGAATGTTGTTGATCAGGAATTGATCATCATCGCTATTAAACGCTTTGTTATGACGTAGACCCTCAAAAACTTGATTGCTGTTACTCCAATCTCCAACGTCTGACATCTCTAGCGATTTGCCTAAACGCGCTTTTACAGGAATTATGTTTGCGCCTTCTCTAAAATTATCTCCTGAGTAGCGGCTTCCAGAACCTCGCGTGTCTTTCAAACGGTTGTTAGCTTGCTGATCTGTGCCTAAGTGAATACCCAAATCCACTTTGTCAGGGTCAACAGAATCAAAATCCGAGTGCGTCCCGTGATACAAATCTTCCGTGTACCCTTGATCCTGCGCCCTCTCCATACGGCGGGCCACGCTATTCTTTAAACTACCAGCGACGATATCAAATACAGATTTAGCCCCCATTAATTACTCCGCTAATGTTGTAGGTTTTTGACTTTCTGGTCTTGTCATATCTGTAAGAACTGCGTTTTGCTGCGC
>Ga0209195_1000657_pt1 | contig 25556 bp, 28 predicted proteins | sample COGITO_mtgs_1004_3_FD_184788 | JGI IMG/M metagenome (GOLD analysis project Ga0209195, IMG submission 184788) | Pelagic marine microbial communities from North Sea - COGITO_mtgs_100420 (SPAdes) (version 2) | ecosystem: Environmental > Aquatic > Marine > Epipelagic ...
GTATCATTAATTCGTGGATCCCTAATGTAGCAACCGTGAACCTGCTTAGTAATATACCTTACTCTCTTGGCAAAATCAGATACGATCAATATGTGCAATTCAAAAGACTTCATAATCATGATGAAGTCAGAACTCTTAAGCGACAACTGAATCCATGTGAATATGAATGCCCAACCAGCAGTGGTCAATTCAAGAATCACTGACTCAGCCCCCCTTCATCCTTATGGGGGGATTACAGTGCAGGCGGTTGGGTTGAAACGGCTAAATGGTTTTAATAATTGACAGATATTGTGGTATGTTCAGTTAACTTATTCCAAAAATAGAGATTATGTTTATGAAACGATACATAGGGGTATTGATAATTCTAGGTACAATAGCTGGTGCTTTAATGTCAGCGGGCGCGCTTGCTATCGCGATTGATTTGATGGCGTTAGTGGTGGTGGTAGCAGTTGGTGTTGGCCACGGATTGGGCGCTAAAGACGGTGAAAATATAATTACTAGATTTGGCGATGGATGCGTCCGCGGTGGATGGCTCGGCCTTTTAATAGGAGTAGTCGTTATACTAAATACCAATGCGGCGGCGCAAATGGACTTCACAATGATAATACCAGCAATGGCTTTAGCATGGCTTACACCGCTTTATGGTTATTTTTTCAAATTGATTTCCATGCAGCTGGATTAAATCCCCAACACCGCCCCCCACATCCGGTCCCTAGCGCGCCGTTAGCGGACCAGATTGGCCGAGAGGGATGAATGGGGTGCTTTCAAACTAATGATACAAAGCATCACATCACTTCCACAGCCCCCCAGGGGCAAAGCCAGCCTCTACAGCCTATAAACCCAAGTACCGTTGGGGTAACTCTCCTTCATCGCTAGCACACTTGAAAACCTAAACCACGATAGGATGCCCAAACCATGACTCGACAAAGATCGGACACAGTTAAAGGCGCTCAAGAGATCATCAGCGGTGCTATAGGCGCCATGGTCGGTAATGGTGAGATAAGGCTGGTTAAACAGGGAAAAAAGGAACGATACGTTAGCCAGTCTTGATCGGGACTTAACATAACAGGGGCCTCGGCCCCTTTTATGTGCAACTTTACACTGAAATACCCCAACATGGTGTAACGTGAAGCCCACGTCGGTAATGGCTTACAGCTTATTTTACACCAATACACCAAAACCCAAGATAGAAAAACATCACTAAAAAATAGTTAAAAAAAAGGTGTCACTCTCTATATGGGTGTTGAATAAGCTACAGCTCAATAACCACGGGGCTTTGACGTTACACGAGGTCGGGGTATTGCAGTGTAAAATAAGCTGCAGCCCGCTATCCATAAGGGTTTGACGTTACACCGAAATAGGCTAGATTCTGAGGGCTTTTCAACCATTCACCGCACCTGAAATAGAATTGAGAGATCTCCATTAGCGGCCAGGCCATCTCTCGATATCGATAAGACACGAATTCGTCGTTAGGATGACCAACGTAAATCTGAACGGGGCGGCATTACGCCTGAAAGTAAGGCCTTGACACAAGATCAACAGCGTATTCAGGAACTTGAAACACGAATCAATCGACTGGAATGCGAGAAAATCATATTTAAAAAGGCTTGGTACGGCATTCCGGCTGCTCTCTTAATGTCGGACGAATGGAATCGTACGAACTGATTGATCAATTGAGATGGCTTGAGCCGGTCGATATGGTCTGTAAGGCCTCTAGTGTGCGCGAGCATCGTACTATGATTGTTGCCAACAGAAACGCCACATTAACGTTCAACGACTCGAACTGAAGGCGCATGTTATCCGAACCGTTAACGAAAGTCGGGGTTCCGCTGGCAGTCGAATGATTCAGTCGAGACTGGCCAATGAAGGCATTCGAGCGGGCCGCTATCGCGTCCATTAGCTGATCAAGGAGGCGTCCTCGGTATGTTGCCAGCCTGGGCCCCATAAATACAAGATCGCAAAATCGGAACATATCGAAGTACCTAATATACTGTCATGAGCGTTTAACGTTTCTCAGCCCAATCAAGTCTGGTGCGGGGATATTACCTATATATGTTCTGGTTCACGATGGATCTACCTGGCGGTCGTAATTGACCTATCCGCACGGCGGGTTGTATCGGATAAGGTTGATACCCAGCTGGCAATGAAGGCCTTATCGGATGCCTTTGAACGCAGAGGGCGTCAGAGTGGCCTCATGTTCCATTCGGATCAAGGCAGCCAATATAGCAGCACGGCCTATCGGCAACTGTTGTGGCGATGCCAAATAACAAAAAGTATGAGTCATCGGGAAAATTGTTGGGACAATGCACCGTTGGAGAAATTGTTCCGAAGCTATAAGTCGGAGTGGATGCCACGTTTGGGGTCTCGAGTGAACCACGAAGCGAAAATGGATATCGGTCATTATCTAACGGATTATTACAATAATCGACGGCCCCACAGTTACAATAACAGTTTGAGTCCGGCAGCAGCAGAAAACAAACTTAACTTACTGTCCGGGAATACTTGACCACTACACTACAAATACGTTGTTAATATACTTTGGGGAAATAAATAACTGGGCTATTAATTTAAGTGTATTTTTTGCAATCAAGTAAAGCGATAGAGAGATTAACGATATCTTCAATTGAGTGATCAATATCCACAGCTATTGCTTCGCCGGCGCTAGGTTCAACCAACGTTTCAAGCTGGCTTTCCAGCATGGCTTCACCAGTAAAATAATGGCCTGTTCGAATTTTCAACCTCGACCAAATCAGATCGCGGGATCCTTTTAGATAGACAAACTGAACGCCATCGTTACCTCGTTTTAGCTGATCTCGATGGGCTTGTGTGAGTGCTGAGCAAGACAATACTAAAGAGTCATTTTTATTAATAATGTGGTTAAGTTTGAATAACCATGAGCCTCGGTCCTCATCATTTAGAGCCATACCATTGCCCATTTTGTCCACGTTTTCTTGTGGATGAAAATCATCACCATCAAAGAAAGGAAACATATAATGTTGTGCTAATTTTTTAGCAATAACAGATTTTCCACACCCAGAGACGCCCATAACTACTATTTTTTTATTCATTATTTGTGTCTAATAAATAGAAGCCCGACATAAATAAACGATACGTTCTATGAAAATTGCTATGCATTAGGCCTACTTCCACCATAGAGCAAGCTGAGGAAAAGCAACAACTAATGACAGGGCTATTACCTGCATGATAATAAACGGGATAAGTGATTTGAAAATCAAACCTAAAGAAATATCTTTTGGCGCGACCGATTTTAAGTAGAAAGCTGCCGGACCGAATGGGGGAGATAAGAAAGAAACTTGCATATTTAAGCAGAATACAACCCCAAACCAAATGGGATCCATACCCAGACCAATAATTATCGGTACGAAGATCGGCATAGTCAAAAGTGCAACGCCCACCCAGTCCAAAAACATACCTAAGATAAACAAAATCAGCATCATAATTAAGACTGTTAACATGGCATTACCGCCACTGAGAGACAAGATTAATTGCTCAACAAAGTCGATACCACCCATTAGGTTATATACGCCAACCAACGCCGTTGCACCAATACCAATCCAAATGATCATGCCGCAGGTTCGCATCGTCGCTTGTGCACTTTCTTTCAAAACCATCCAAGTTAGTTCTTTACGGATAGCTGCGCTGATCACGATACCCACAACGCCTAGTGCAGAGGCTTCTGTAACAGAGGCTATACCACCATAAATGCTGCCTAAAACAAAAACCACGGTTAAAAGTGGAAAAAACAGAGCTCTAACATAATTTACATTTTTTGCATCGTCTGCCGCTAACTCCTCATCGCTAGGAATCGGTGCTTTATCAGGATATAACTTAGAATATACCAATACATAGATCACATAAAACATAGCTAGCATAAAGGCAGGCAAGAAAGAGGCCTTAAACAAGTCACCAATTGAAACGTTTGCCGTTAAACCATAGATAATCAAAACGATGCTCGGAGGTAACATTGTACCTAATGCACCACCTGCTGCAGTGATGCCAATAGCGAGCTTTTTGTCATAGCCTAAGCGAAGCATTTGAGGTAATGCCAGAATACCCAGCAATACTATTTCACCACCAATAACACCTGACATAGATGCTAAAATGACAGCAACGAGGAGTGTTTGTACTCCGACCCCACCGTGTATTTTTCGGCCAACTTTTTTCATTGCGTCAAATAGATCGACAGCGATACCCGATCTATCGAGCAAGGCAGCCATCATAACAAACATCGGCACTGCCAAAAATACATAACTACCGACAAAACTATATACACGGCTGGAAACAACACCAACAGCATCTGGCCCAAACCAACCAACGGCAAAAACGACAGCAACTAAACCTGTTACAAAAGCTAATTGCATGCCAGTGATAAGCAACGCGATCATTAATGTCAGCATCATTAAGCTGACCCAACCAATACCAAGTGCTGATAATTCAAACATTACTTACGTCCTCTAATACCAACCAAATCTTGAATCAAGTGAAACAAAAATTGAAAAAACATAATGACAAATACCATTAGAATAATGAGCTTGGTGTAAGCTGGAAAAGCTGGGTCCCAGGCAGAGCCAGAAGTTTCCAACCGCGGCTCCCCCCAAGGCGCATAAAAGGCACTTTCGGCCATATAATATGAGGCGTAAATCAGTGAAGCAGTGAATATCAACCCCATAATATGATGGAAGACATTCAAAAAGTTTTGGGTTCTATCTAACACTGAATCATAGAGCAATACAATCCGAACATGACGGTTTGTAGCTAATGCATAGCTACCACCTAAAACAAATAATATACCACCAACAAATGTAGCCGTTTCATGAACCCAAATCGTGGGTGCGTTAAAGGCATAACGCATGACTATTTCATAAAACGTAATAACAACTGTAAACAAGTAAAATATACTGGCTGCATCACCAAGTTTGAAAATAATTTTGTCTAACCAATTTCTGGGTTGGTGATCCAGCTCGTTGAGAGGATTATTTTTTTCAGCAGACATAATATTAATCCGAGAACGTGCATTGTAAATAAAAAGAGGGCTAAAGCCCTCCTGTATTAATATAAACTTACTCGATATTAAAGCAACCCAGCGCTTTCTAAATATGCAGTTAAAACGTCTAATGCTTTACGTGCACTTGGAGATTGCTTAGCCGTAACTTCCCACTGAGTACGGGCAATTGCTCGGAATTTTAGACGCTCTTCAGCTGACCAGTCATGAATTGTGATGTCAGGATTCGCACGTGCTTCAGCAACAGCAACTGCATCGGCCCGCTTTAGTGTGTTGGTAATGCGGTTAGCAAAATCACGAGCAGAAACAACCATGATTTCTTGTAAGTCTGCAGGTAACATGTCCCACTTCTTAGAAGCCATTGAAACATCGACTAATGGCAAAGAGTGGAAACCAGGATATACAGGGTGTGGAGCAATATCATGCATACCTTGAGCATGGTTAGTAGAGAACGCGGTGTAGTCAGCAGCGTCGATAACGCCTTTGCTTAAACCAGTGAAGACTTCAGAACCAGGCAAATTAACAGGTGCTGCGCCAGCTGCTGCGAAAACTTTTTGAACCATGCCCTCTGGAGCACGCATTTTCAAACCTTTAAGGTCGTCAACACCGTCTAGTGGTACTCTAGAGACGAATGCTTCAAGGCTTGTTGTAGAAGCTGCGATGAAATGTACGCCATAAGGGGCATACAATTCAGTCATTAACTCGTTACCGCCGCCAAAGTTCATGAACTGAAGCAATTGGTCTGGATCAGACCAAGCCCCCACTGTACCGCCTAATAGCGAAAACGCAGGGTCTTGACCTGAGAAATAACTCGTCGAAGTAATGTGGCCATCTAAAATGCCCAACTTCATAGAACCGAGAGTTTCGGTGTGCTTTACAACTGAACCTGTCGGTAATAGATCGATTGAGATGCGACCACCAGACATAACTTCTACACGGTCTGCCCAGTCTTGTTGTAATTCGAAGTTCAAAACACCTGAAGGATCAGAGGATTGAAACTTGAAGTTGAAGTCAGCTGCTAAAACTGAAGTGGCTATTAAGCTACTTAGTGCAGTGACGAGTAATTTCGTTTTTGTTTTTATCATATTACATAGTCCTATGGTGACTTTCATTTTTGGCATCAACCAATGTTACAGATAGCATTAACACCAATGTTGCCGGTAACTTTTCTCGAGTGTAAGAGTCTCATTTGGAAAAGAGTGTCAAGAAATTTGCCTTGACTTATGTCCGACATACGATACCTTATACCAGACATACTGATCTGGCAACCAAATAATGACTAGTAAACCTGATATAACCGAGATGATTGCTGAAAATATATTTTCCGGTCGCTATGGCACCGGTAGCCTTCTTCCTCGTGAAATTGACCTATGTGAACAATATGACCTAAGTCGTAGTACTATTCGTAGTGCTCTCCAAACGTTTGTAACGTTAGGTATATTGAAGAAAATATCAGGTACAGGAACCCAAGTGCGGAATAGGTCTGATTGGCAACTCCTTGATCCAAAAGTGATCGGCTGGATGGCTTCCTATGGCAAAGAAGACAAGCGCTTTATTAATGAAATGTTCACATTCCGAGTGGCCGTAGAACCCTATGTTTCATCACTGGCAGCTTTGAACGCCACTGCTACTAACCTACTCGCCATTGAGGATGCCTTTGAAGGCATGATCACCTCTTTAGGTCGTGAAGATATGGTTTGGAAAGGTAAAAGTCACAATGAATATGATGTTGAATTTCATGAAGCAATTTTCGAAGCAACAAACAATTTAATCTGGTCGCAATTAAGCCATGTGTTAAGGCCATCAATCACTCTGGTGGTTGAAGAATCAAATTTCAGTGCAAACGAACTAAACGATAGTATGGAAAGGCATCGACGCGTGAAAGAAGCAATACGCCTGCGTCAACCAGATGTTGCGTACATGGCCGCAACTGCACTGTTAGAGCGCACCGGTCAAGACCTAGGGATGAGCGAGGATTATACGAAGACGCGTCTTTTAAATATTGCCGTAAAAGAATAATCGAATTTTAAAACGGGCCTATCCCTCCTAAATTTGGGAGATATATTAAGGAAGTAACATGAAAATAACCGCACTTAAAACTTGGCTAGTGCCGCCGCGATGGTTGTTTCTTAAGATAGAAACTGACGAAGGCGTTTATGGTTGGGGCGAACCCGTAGTTGAAGGTCGGGCAGCAACTGTCGAAGCCGCTGTAAAAGAACTCGCTGATTATCTAATTGGTCAGGATCCACGTCGCATTGAGCATCTGTGGAATGTTATGTATCGCGGTGGTTTTTATCGCGGTGGTCCTATATTAATGAGCGCTATTGCCGGCATTGATCAAGCCCTTTGGGATTTGAAAGGCCGTGACTTAGATGTACCCGTGCACCAGTTATTGGGTGGTGCATGTAGAGATAAAATGCAGGTATATGCCTGGACCGGCGGAGATAGACCGACGGAAGTAGCGATTGGCGCGAAGGCCTTAGTCGATAAAGGTTTTTCCGCATTTAAAATGAACGGCACAGCTGAAATGGCCATTGTCGATTCGAATCGTAAAATTGATGAGGCTGTCGCACGAGTTGCACAAGCTCGTGAAGCAGTGGGCCCAAACGTTGGAATTGGTATTGATTTTCACGGCCGTGTTCACCGCCCAATGGCAAAGTCGTTGTTACGTGAACTTGAACAATTTAAGCCCATGTTTGTCGAAGAACCGGTGTTGCCAGAACACCTTTCATCGCTCAAACATATCGCCCAAAACTTGAGTTATCCGTTAGCAACAGGCGAGCGACTGCATACACGGTTTGAATTTCGAGATCTGTTAGCTGACGGTATGATCGATATTATTCAACCCGATCTTAGTCATTGTGGTGGCATTAGTGAAGGATTCAAAATAGCGAATATGGCGAGCGCCTATGATGTCGCGTTGGCACCGCATTGTCCATTAGGACCGCTGACTTTAGCAGCATCATTGCAGCTAGATGCCGTATGTCACAACGCTTTTATTCAAGAACAAAGCATGGGCATCCACTATAATGAAGGTAACGACGTACTGGATTACCTAGTCGATAAAACCGCGCTAAGTATTGAAGATGGCTATATAAAAATACCCAGCGGCCCAGGGTTAGGCGTTGAAATTAATGAGGAATATGTCGAAGAACGCTCCAAGGTTGGACATCGCTGGCGCAACCCAGTTTGGACTAACGAAGACGGCAGTGTAGCTGAATGGTGATGCATTAATTATGAATATTCAACTTTCTGATTTACTAAAGGAAGCTCTTAGTACTATGCCATTGGTCGCAATCTTACGAGGCATTCAGCCTTCTGAAATTGAAGGAGTTGCTAGAGTCCTTGTGGCTGAAGGATTCCGATTTATCGAAGTACCATTAAACTCCCCTGACGCATGGGAAAGTATTCGTCGCCTGAAAGCACTAGTGCCCGATAATATTCTTGTTGGTGCAGGAACTGTTGTAGATGTAAAAGCATCAGCGAAACTCGCTGAACTCAATGCAGTTCTACAAATTACTCCCAATACAGATATTGAAGTAATAAAGGCAGGTAAGTCAGCAGGTCTTGCCACGTTCACAGGTTTTATGACTCCTTCTGAGGCCTTTGCCGGAATAAATGCAGGCACTACAGCGCTTAAGTTATTTCCGGCGCAACGGCTAGGCTGTGATTACTTTAAAGACATCAAAACCGTGTTGCCCAGAAATACACCTATTTTAGCAGTTGGCGGTGTAAATGCTAGCAATATGGCAGAATGGTTTGATGCTGGCATTAGCGGTTTTGGGTTTGGCAGCAACCTATATACGCCCGGCCGAACAGCCGAAGAGGTCCGCATTGTCGCGGCAGAATTGGTGCAAACATGGACCAATCTATGTAATGGGGATTTAAGTAAATAATTTTTTAGTAATACGTGAATATGGAAACCTATATGAAAATAACATCGATCAAAACCTATGTAGTACCTCCGCGTTGGTTGTTCGTGAAAGTTCAAACTGATGAAGGTATTGTTGGTTGGGGCGAAGGTGTACTGGAAGGCCATGCAGAAACAATGGCCGCCAAATTTTCAGAACTTGAAGACTTTTTAATTGGCACTGATCCACTGCGAATAGAAGACACTTGGCAGAAATTGTATCGAAATGGTTGCTACCGAGGCGGACCCGTATTGATGAGTGCAATATCCGGAATTGATATTGCACTCTGGGATATTAAAGGAAAGTTTTTAAATCAACCAATCTATTCTTTATTAGGTGGCCCAGTTCGCGATAAGGTTCGAAGCTATTGCTGGATTGGTGGAGACCGTCCAAGCGGCTTAGTTAAAAGTGTCAAAGAGATGCAGGTTAAAGGATACGACGCGGTTAAATTTAATATCTGCAGTGAGCTTCAAATAGTTGATAGCTACAAGAAGATTGATGGCATTGTGAAGCAACTAGATGAACTACGAACTGCAGTCGGTGTGGATATGGATTTGGCTTTCGATTTTCATGGCCGAGTTCATGAACCAATGGCGAAAGTTCTGTTGCATGAACTGGAATATTTGCGTCCGATTTTTGTCGAAGATGCCGTAGTTTCAGCGCAGGTTGATGCAATGGTGAATTTGTCACGATCAACGTCCATCCCTTTGACCATTGGTGAACGCCTTCATAGCCGCTACGACTTTAAACAAGTATTTGAAAAAAGAGCCGCCAGTGTTATTAATCCAGATACCGTACATGTTGGCGGTATTTCTGAAATGGTACGCATTGGTAATTGGGCCGAAGCTTACGATGTTGCTTTAGCGCCCCATTGTCCACTGGGGCCTATTGCCCTAGCCGCTTGCTTGCAGGTCGATGCCATTTGTTACAACGCCTTTATCCAAGAGCAAAGTATAGGTATACATTACAATCAAGGTGGCGACCTAAATGACTATGTAATGCCTGATTCAAAATTTGAAATTGAAAATGGATTCTTACCTATTCCTAATGGACCTGGCTTAGGTATTAACATCGATGAAGCCGCTATTGAGAAGCTAGCTAAAGTCGGTCATAAGTGGCGAGCACCGGTTTGGCGCCACGAAGATGGTTCTATAGCGGAGTGGTAAATATGCATTCATTCAGAGGAACACATGCTGTTATTTATGCATTATTTGAAGCGAATGGAAAATTAAATCAGTCTGCAATGCGAGCTCAAATTCAGTTAATGCTTGATGAAGGCGTCGACGGAATAACAGTATTAGGCCTAGCAACCGAAGTGAATAAATTAACGCCAAGAGAACAAAGAGATATTATTAAATGGGCAGCTGAGGAAATAAAAAATAGAGTTCCTTTGTCTGTCACTATTACTGGGAATAACGTTGATACTCAGCGAGAGCTTACCTTATTTGCCATAGACAATGGGGCTGATTGGTTAATTCTCCAGCCCCCTGCAGTAGGGTCATTTTCTGGTGATGTTTATTTGAATTTTTTCAAGAATGTTGCAAGAGGGTTTTCGGTACCTTTTGCGATTCAAAATGCACCACAATATTTGGGCCGCTCATTAACTTCATCCGATATCGATAAATTAACAGATGAGTGCCCTCAGTTTTCACTGATCAAAGCTGAAGTGTCTGCCATAGAAATCGCTAACCTCATTAAGGCCATCGGCAACAAACTGACCATCTTAAATGGTCGAGGTGCACTAGAGATAACGGACTGTCTGCGTGCCGGAGTCGATGGATTTGTATTGGCCCCAGATGTAATCGATTTCAGTAAAAAAATATTGGATTTATGGGAGGTAGGTGACTATAAATCAGCTGAAGAAATGTATCAAAAAGTGCTGCCTGTTATTGTCTTTATTATGCAGTCTATTGAGCATTTAATCTGCTATGGTAAACGTATCTATGGCCTAAGATCTGGTATAGAAATTTATGATCGCGCTCCGGCCTTAGTTCCAACGAAATTTGGTTTAGAGTCAGCTGCCTATTGGTCTGAATATTTAGGGTCGTTCAGCTCAATATCACGGTAAACCTACTATAATATTGATTTGATTCAAATAAGTCTAAATATTATTTATCATCGAGGTTTCAATGGAAAATATAGATTCAGAAACGATCAGTTTTATTGCGGCGGATTGGGGTACGACAAACCTTAGAATATGGGCAATCGATGTCAACGGTGATGTTATTTGTAAGCGTACTTCTGATCAGGGTATGAGTATGGTTGAGCCTGATGGCTTTGAATCTATATTAGTCAAGTTGACCGAGGATTTATTATCAAATAATTGGGTAATGCCTGTCGTTATCTGTGGAATGGTAGGGTCGAAGAACGGCTGGATGGAAGCGCCTTATGAATCTGTGCCTTCTAATGTATCGAAACCTAAAAGAATTGTAAGCCCTAAGACTAAAGACCCTAGGATTTCTGTCAAAATTCTGCCTGGACTAAAGCAACGATTCCCCGAAGACGTGATGCGTGGGGAAGAAACTCAAATTTCGGGCTTTCTCAGGAATAATCCCAACTTCAGTGGATGCTTATGCTTGCCAGGTACCCATACTAAGTGGGTCGCCGTTGAAAATGGCCTGGTAGAGCGTTTTCAAACAAGCATTACTGGTGAAATGTATAACATCTTAAGCAGGTATTCAATTCTTCAGCTTACACTTGATATGAAAAGCTGGGATCAACAAGAGTTTTTAGATTCTGTACAAGAAATAACAAAATCACCTGATTTATTGCTTTCAATGTTATTTCGTATACGTGCTAAATCATTGTTAATAGCGACTGTGGCCTCGCCTACAACAGCAGTCCTATCAGGGTTATTGATAGGATATGACGTGTTAAGCGCAAAATATTTCTGGCAGAATCGACCTATATATGTGTTAGGGGAAGAAAAGCTTGCAAATTTGTACGCTGACGCTTTTTCTTTTCAAAAAATTGACGCAACGGTATTTAATGTCGATCAGGCTACCGTACTGGGTCTCATCTCTGCAAAAAAAATCGCTTTTGAATTGAATACCTATTCCTAAGGCGTATTAAATTTGCAAGTTCACTGTAATCCCCCTATTTTTAATATCAGCTAAAAATAGAGAGGTTATCAATCACAGTAGTTGTCTCGGCGGAACCCGCCAATCGAAGAATGTGGTCGCTCATTATTGTAAGTCCATTGCCATTGGGTTGCCAATAATTGAGCATGCACGATGTCCTCAAAGATATTCAACTCCAACCACTCATTCCTTCCAGTACGGTTAAATCGTTCAACGTAAGCATTTTGAGTTGGCTTTCCAGGCTGGATATAAAGTAATGTAATCTGCTCCTGATTCGCCCAATCAATAAGATCCTGACTTATATATTCTGGCCCATTGTCACAACGAAGTGCACTGGGTTTTCCGCGCCACTCAATGATTCTTTCCAATGAGCGAATTACGCGCTGAGACGGTAGCGAAAAATCCACGTCGATCGTTAAGCATACCCGATTAAAGTCATCGATTACATTAAACGTATGAACTGAACGCACTTCTGCACACTTCCTTACTGAGTATTTAGATACAAAAGCAGCTCAACAATAGTATTGGAAGGGCCGTCGTTTAATGAAATAATACTCATGTTAACAAAGGGTCTTTTCGTACTCCCCCATCGCTATCGCTCAAATAAACAGCAAGGCAACTCACACACCGTCACAGCCACTCCCAGGGGCATAGCCAGCCTTTGCAGCTTATAGGCCCAAGTACCGTTGGGGTACCTCTCCTTCATCGCTAGCACACTTGAAAGCCTAAACCACAATAGGATGCTTTGACCATGACTCGACACAGATCAGACACCGTTAAAGGCGCTCAAGAGATCATCAATGGCGCTCTAGAGGCCATTAATCCACCGGTCGCTGTAGAGCTGGGTTACGGTGTTAGGCCTTACTGGGATAAGCTCGTCAAAGCCAAGGCAGGCAGATCCTGGAATGATCAGGACTTGTTGATGTTGGTGGAGTTATCAAGGAACCTGTTCCGTACTGAGCGGTTGTCGTTTCAAATGCTAACCGAGGACGAAATAATAGAGACTGGGCAGGGTTTAAAGGCCAACCCCAAAAGCGGCCTACTGGACCAACTCGTTAAGCGTGCCCGATTGATAATGATTTATCTTCAAGTCCATCCGGAGGCTACACAAGGTAAAGCCCGGGATCAGGTATCACAAAACTTAGCACACGGCAAAGTAGCCCGGCAATACGAAGATGATGATTACCTGTTGGCAAGGCCGAAGCTTGATGGCTGAGGGTGACGAATCCAGCAGGGGCGCAAAGGCAGCTAGTTCGGCTAAATCAATGCGCCACATACAGAAAACCCGCTAAATTGCCCATTTTATTAATGGTGGGTTTAATGGCGGGTAAATTTATAAAACAACCTACAGCGTACTATACACAGTAATGATGGTGCCGGATGAGGGCACCATTTCATAGTCTCGATTCATCTCAAACCAATGCTCTGCAGCCCATTACTAGCGGGCCTTTGCGTATTTACTTGTCTTATCGCATCTTATCAAATATCATCAAATCCTAGTTTTTATGGAGGGCTGTATGGCGGGTAGGTGTTACGGTGCCCGGCTACAGTCACCGAAGAGGATTTATGCCAAAACGCGCAAGAGAATTAACAGCAGTTGAGATTCGACGCCTTGTATCCGCCTCCAAACAAGGTGTGTTTGCTGTCGGTGTTATCAGTGGGCTCTATCTGCAGATACGCGGTATAACCTCAACCAGCTGGATTCTAAGAAAGACCATTGGTTCAAAACGCCGTGAGATCGGCTTGGGGGCCTACCCTGCCATTGGCTTAAAAGAAGCTCGGGAAAAGGCTAGGTCCTTCATCGAACAGATAGCTCAAGGCATTGACCCAATCCTCGAACGACGAGCACAAAAGGCGGCGATCATCGCCAGCCAGGCGAAGACGGTAACCTTTGAACAGCTCGCCCAAGAGTTTATTAATAAAAAGTCTCTCGAGTTCAAAACCTCTAAACAGACTCAAAAACTAACAACAATGCTGAAAAGCTATGCATACCCCATTATTGGCTCAATGGTGGTCAGTGACATCGAGCGGGCTCACGTTGTGAAACTGTTGGAGCCAATATGGCTAATCAAGAATGAAACTGCCAGACGAACCCGAACTTATATTGAACAAGTGCTCAACCTGGCCATAGCCAAGGGCATTAGAACCGGTGAGAACCCCGCTCGCTGGAAAGGCAACCTAGACCTATCACTGGCCGCACCAAATAAAATTGCTCGAGTGGAGCATTATGCCTCGTTGCCCTACCAACAGCTGCCTGAGTTTATGGCCAAGCTACGCCATCAAGATCGGCCAGGTGCAAAGGCCTTGGAATTACTGATTTTGACCGCTGGCCGATCTGGCGAAGTGCGCAACGCGGTGTGGGCGGAATTTGATCTACCCAACAAGGTTTGGACAGTTCCCGCTGAGCGGATGAAAGCGGGCAAGGTTCACCGTGTGCCACTGTGCGCTGATGCGATCGCTCTATTGGAGGCTCTGCCACGTTCAAATGAGTACGTTTTTCCGAACTCGACAAGCGGGCGACCGATCACCGATAACACCATATCCATGGTCCCAAAACGTATCGGCCACAAAGTTACGGCTCATGGCTTTCGATCGACATTTAAAGACTGGTGTAGCGAGCACACAAGCTACGCTGACGAAGTTTCAGAGCTTGCCTTAGCCCATGTAGGTAGTGACAGCACACGGGCCGCCTATGCCCGTTCAGAGCTATTGGACAAGCGACGTCGGTTAATGGATGAGTGGGCCCTGTTTGTTAAGCACGGAGCCGATCAGAAAGCCGCAAGCGTTACATTGATTGGGAGTTCGGGAGCATGAGTAATGCGCGAGGTTACAATTATGCAGACGAAGAACGGCGCACAAGTCTAATCAGCGAACTGACCTCCTGGACAAGCGTGCGCCGATTATGGATGAATGGGGAATATACCTAACTAACGTGGAGGCGTTATCGTGAATAAAAAACTGAACAATTCTACACCGTTAAAGGCGGCTCTTTTAGACAAATGGGAGGATATCGCTAACCCCGAAATGAAGAAACTATTCAAGAAAGAATCAGAGCGACTAGTCGACGAGGTAAACCAAAGGTGGATAGACCGGGGCATAACCGATCCCGATCAAATGAAAGCGTGGCACAAAAAAATGTGGACTGATCATTATCGAGAAAACATCCTTGAGGGTTTAGTTTTTACTCCAGAGCAGCTTTACGAAATGAGATACGAAGTCCGCAAATGCTCCGGCGGTAGACCTGTTGATCATGAAGCTATCCAAGTGGCATTGATGGCATTTCATGAAGTTCACCTAAAAAAAGGGAAAAGCGCAGAAGCAGTCAAACTAGCAAAAGATAATTTAGATGACCATTTCCATGCCAAAACGACAAGCCACAAGAGTAGCCAGCAGCTCTTGGATTGGCTAAAAACGATTATCTATTTTACTGACATCGAGCTTTCGCCTGCTCATCGCGGCAAAGAAGAACGGTAACTAGTAGCCGAGGTTTATCGTGTACTCTTAGATCAAACTTGTCTATTTAATGGCTATCGCATTCATATAAAACGAATTGAGGCGATAACATGACTAAACAATATTTTTCCGACAAAGCACTAGCCGAACGTTACGAAGTCAGTCGTGCAACGATATGGCGGTGGTGCAAGGAAGATAACTTACCCAAACCTAAAAAACTAAACGGATCAACTCGTTGGCTATTGTCAGACTTAGAAGCCTGGGAACAGCGGGAGGTGATCGCATGATCTGCCTTCGGTCCTTCTCGATGCCTGAGCAGGCAACCATAGCGCCGGTAATGTTAGCCAATCTATGGAACCCAGTAGCAGGCCAATGGTTGGATGATCATGACCCCCAAGGTCGACTATATGGAATTGCCCGCTATGTGCTAATTCAGCAGGAGGTGGCCTTATGACTGCAACCGTTAACGACTATAGTCTGGCTAAGAACGCAGAACCAGCCCTAGTATCGGGCTTAGGCCAGCACCATAGCGATCGCAATACAGCGAAGCCACAAGCCTATCTGACCATTAGCCTATCTGAGATTGAGGCCATGCTGTCCAATCCTCAGCAGGTCGAAAAGGCCGAGGCCCGTTGGTTCATTCCGTCCACATTAATGGATCGACGCCACGCAAAGCAGCACGACGAGGGCGAATATTGGGCACTGTGGGCGGAGACAGACGCACCGACCGCAACCCTAAACGATATGGTAACGGCTATTAGCGCCAAGCTGCCGGGTGTCCAGATGCTGGCGTACACAACTAAAAGCGCGACCAAGATAAAGCAGAAAGCTCGATTTGTTTTGCCATTGGATGAAGCCATAGACGGCAAGACTTTCATCATTATGCAAAATATTTTCAATAGCATTTTGGCCGAAGCCAATATCGTCCCAGACCGCGCAAATGAGCGTGCCGGGCAGCTTTGTTATTTACCGAACAGGGGCGACTGCTATATAACCGAACACGTTATAGGCGACAAGCTGTCACCAAGCATGTGGCGCGACAGAATCACTCAAGCGGTCGAGGAACAGAAGCAGGAGCAGAAGGCCCAAACGGAGCGTATGGCGGCCGCAAAGGTGAAGCAACACCAACGTCAGCAGACCGACCAATTAAGCCCCATAGACGCCTTTAACGAGGCCTATGAGCTGCCACTGTTATTTGCCCAGTACGGCTACCCGAAGAAAGGCTCGAAATGGCTCAGCCCCAATAGTTCGAGTAAAAGTCCTGGCGTTACAACCAAAAGTAATCGCTGGATGAGCAGCCACGAGTCGGACAGGGACGTTGGTGTTGGGAGGGCCAATAACAGCGGCGCAAGCGGTGATGCGTTTGACCTGTTTATGTTTTACGAGCATGGCAACGACCGTACCGCCGCACTGAAGGCCCTAGGAAACACGTTCACGACGCCTGACGGCACAACCCTGACAAAGTCTAACCAGAGGAACTACATGCAACAGGCAGCTGCTGCCGGGCCTCTGATGGTTAATAGCTCAGTAACCAATTGGCCTAGCCTAGCGGATCCTTTTACTGAATATCCTGTGCCGGCTTTTCCGATGGAGATATTGCCCGATGCATTTAAAAGCTATTGCGAAGAAAAGTCAGCACAGTCCGGTTTTGACCCTGGCGGCTATGCCTTTTGTCTGTTGATAACCGCAGGGAATACCATTGACCATCGCGCCAAGTTAAATCTTGGCCCGTTTAAAGTGCCGGCGTTTTTATGGGGTGGTATTGTTGGTGATTCAGGCCAAGGCAAAAGCCCGGTAATTAAAACGTCAACGTTTGCTGCTGATGACATAAATACAGCCACGGTTAAGGAGTCGATCCGGTTGTTAATAAAATGGAATAAGGCCGTAAAACGGGCAACGACAGATAAGACTGATCCGCCACCAAAACCAGAATGGAAGCAGCGGCATGCCACTGACCTAACGACCGAGGCACTAGCCCAACTGTTAGGGCATAACCCCGAAGGCGTGAACCTATATTTTGATGAAATAACTGAGTTTATCGGTCGCATGGACGCATACAGTGGGAAGGACGGTGGTAAAGATCGTGGGGTCTATCTGCGCTCATATGACGGCGGGCAGGTCTCAATTAACCGAGTTAGCAAGACCCCATTGGTTGTAGAGGATTTTAGCGTCGGTATCCTTGCAGGCATTCAACCAGAAAAACTTGCACAATTATTCAGAAAGAGCGGTGGCGGTTCAGATGGACTTTATCAACGGTTTTTAATGTATTGCCTTCGCCCGGCTGGTGAAGTTGATTATATGGCTCACAATGACCCGCTGGCTGCATCCAGTGTCTCGTCTATATTTAAAACATTAGACGGCTACACAGGCTTTCAAGTTGAGTTAAGCAATGAAGCTAAACGCATGATGATGGATTATCACAATTCGATCCGAAAACTTGCACAACGGACATCCGCACAACGATTTGGCGAACATTTGGACAAGTTCCCTGGGATGCTGGGCAGAATATCGTTTTCTTTGCATTTGATAGACGCAGCGGCAAATGAAACCGACCCTCGGCGGCTGTTGAAACCTGAAACGATGGATAAAGGCATGAGGCTTATGGGTGTCCTCTATCGCCACTCAGAGGCCGTTTACCGTGTACTCGATATGCAAACGGATGACATCCGAAAACTCGTTGTGAGTACCGCCGAGGCTGCGCTGGCTAAAAAGTGGATTACGTTTAAGCGGGGCGATCTAACGAGAGATGCGACCTACTGGCAGCAGGCGGATAACCACCAGGCCGAAGCAGCCATTGATAATCTTATTGAGCTTGGTTGGATTGTTGATATTACGCCTGCGACGGTACCGGGCAAGCGAGGTAGGCGGTCTGATGGGGTTTTTAGTGTCAACCCATTGGTTCATAAGCAATTTCAAAACCACGCAGCTCGGATAAAACAGGCCAGGACGGAGCGCTATGCAGCGCTAAAAAACGTAACGATCTCTAATTAATTGGATTTCTTGTATGCGCGTACGAGGTATAAAATAAATAAGGTCTCTATACTTACTTAATGTCTCGTACGCGCATACAACTTATCCAACTAATTGATTACCGAGTTTTCCCGGCATGGATGCCCATAAGCCTCTTGCAGTAAAAGATGAACCATGACAGATGGGCTAGACACAAAAATGCACACGCATCATAAGCTGACACATGTTTTTTGTTAATCTAGAATTATTAACCAATAATGCTTCCGATTGAAACACCCAAAATGGTCGTAAATACAAAGCCTATAAAAAATAAGATAATAGTTGCAGGAATTGCCGCAATTACAAACTTTATCATGAATATAACCATTGAAATAAACGGCATGCGTATATCTATGACGACTACTTCATTTGATGTGCCATTTGATTGAATTCTTACAGCGCTATCAGAATTCGAAGTTGATCCTCTATTGATTTCGGCGCTATCTATATACCATTCTCCGTCAACCTTCTTTCCTATATAAGATTCATCGAGAATCATATTTATAATTCTGGTGCGATTCATATCCTTTATTTTTGCAAAATCTTCTACTGAGATCATTCCGATTGGTGCTTCTGCCATCGTGAAATTCCTCGTGACTGCCTAAAAGCCAACAACCCAGCACTCGCCATATGTGACTGGTGTCGGCTGTTTTTCTTGGATAAAGGCTATTACTCGACTCTATCCGCTTTACCGGGTCTCAGTTTAGCATTAGCTGACAAAGGCCAGAACCCAGCTTTGTGGTAAATCAGTCTGCTGCCTGCATGGGTATCTGTCAATTTAATAGCCTTGGCGAAGGCACCAACTGGACTTTACTCGAGATACGGACAGTTTTTGGTCAAATATATCGATACCAGTTACTTGAAAGTACTGAGTTAGTTCTATTTGCTACTTTAAGTTTCAAATATCGGTCCATTAAATTTCATATTGGGGTAAAAACTTTAGCCCAGACATCGTTAAATATGATATTTTTTAACATAGTTCGTATCAACTAGCCTCTTGAAATGAGGTTTTTTCGATCGCGACGCCTTAGTAGCTTGGCTAACCAGTATCCGGTGGCCGGCTACAATTTTGACCGTAAGGGTGAGTTTCCATGGATATATCAAAAAAACGACTTTCAGTTAGAGCATGGCTTGGTTCAGCAATCCTTTCGGCTATCGGGTTACTGTCGCCTTTAGTTTTCGCGGATGTTGAAAAGGGCTTCACATATTATAATTTAGGTCAATTTACAGAGGCATTGGCTGAGTGGACGATTGATGCAAATGGTGGAGATTCTAATGCGCAATTTGCTCTAGGATACATGTACGATAACGGTCAAGGTGTCCCCCAGGATGCCAAGAAAGCCGTCTACTGGTATACGCTCTCGGCCGAGCAGGGAGATTCAGGCGCGCAAGTTAATCTAGGAAACATGTACGATGTCGGTCTAGGCGTTCCCCAGGATGCGAAGAAAGCCGTCTACTGGTATACGCTCTCGGCCGAACAGGGAGATGCTAGAGCGCAAGCTAATCTAGGATCCATGTACGATAACGGTCAAGGTGTCCCCCAGGATGCCAAGAAAGCCGTCTACTGGTATACGCTCTCGGCCGAGCAGGGAAATTCTATTGCGCAGCTTAATCTAGGAAGGATGTATGTTTTCGGTAAAGGCATCGAGCCAAACTTTGAACTCGCCTACATGTGGGCAAATCTAGCTGCCGCCAACGGCGCAGAACCGGATGTTCGAGATGCGGCTGCGGAAGAATTAAATAGTGAACAGCTTGCCCGCGCTCAAAAGATGTCCAGTGATTGGGCCGCCGCACACCCATAGCTGGGTGTACTGGATCCCTCGCCAACTAACAGACACTGCCAGCTCAATGAGGAATTATTAAAGCTGGCAGATTCATTCCTTGCTTAGCATTTCGATACAAAAGCCTCTCAACAATAGTATTCAAACGCCTTCCAATTAGTGAGACAATACCCATATATAATTAAAGGGTATTTTCGTATGCGCCCATTTCAATCGCACTGAGCAACGGTATGCTGGTTCACACGCCGCTACAGCCCCCCCAGGGGGCATAGCCAGCCTCTGTAGCTTATAGGCCCAAGTACCGTTGGGGTACCTCTCCTTCATCGCTAGCACACTTGAAAACCAAAACCACGATAGGATGCGTTGGCAATAAATCGCCAAAGATCAGACAAAGAGCCAGGCTCACAAGAGATCATTAGCGGTGCTCAAAAGGCCATTCATTTCCGGGGGTGCTAATCTTGACCAATAAACCCCAGATCTTTGCCGACCAACGCGTGGCCCATTTTCTTGCCCGCTGGCCTTGGCGTGTGGTCCAAGGTCAGGTTGAGGGGCTCGCGGTAAAACCCAGCACCGATGTCTCAAATCTTGTTACCTCAGCCCTAGGCCTAACACCGGAGCAGGTGCTCTATTTGGGGGATAGCGATGTGGATATGTACACCGCCCGTAACGCCCGCTACCGGGCCGTGGGCGTGATCTGGGGTTTTCGTTCGGAAGCGGAGCTTCGCGCCGCCGGAGCGCAGGATATTGCACAGTCCTGAGCAGATAGTGGCGTTTTTGGGATAGGGGCGCTGTTGCTCCAACAGCGAACCGCTTCACCCAAATTACGCACGGCGTTTAAAGAGAACGACTACCTCAGCCGCCGCTATACAAAACACAAAGAGAGCACCGAACTGTTCTAGCGATAATAATAGCCCTTCGCCATCAGAAAATGATTTTAGGGCTTGAGCAAAGGGTGGCGGGACCAATAACAGCATCCGAAGGGACCAATTCGCATTGTTATAATATGGACCAACGATCCAGACAAAATATAGGCCCATGAGAAAATAAATCATTTAACTTCTACGATAATATAAATAAGTATCATTAATCCGTGGATTCCTAATGTAGTAGCCGTGAACCTACTCAATAATATACCTTACTCTCTTGGCAAAATCAGATAGGATCAATATATGCAATTCAAAAGACTTCATAATCATGATGAAGTCAGAACTCTTAAGCGACAACTGAATCCATGTGGATAAGAATGCTTAGCCAGCAGTGGTCAATTCAAGAATCGATGACTCAGACCCTCTTTCATCCTTATGGGTGGCCCTTCTGATTCTTATTGGGACAGTCAGCATTCACTTTTGCGATAGTATCAAAGGAATAGACGCACGCAATAGGTTCGTGAAAAGACCTTAGTTCTGAAAATACGAAGGTGTGGTCAATGCCGCCTGCGATACTCAATTGCATATGAGTTTGTTTTAAATATTTTTTGACGCGTCTTTGATCTAGGAAATTAAAAGGGGTGTGTTCGACGCTCTCTATTGTGCCTGTCGGAATATATTCTCGGTCTATGGGTAGGTATGATTTTGCATGATTCATACATTCATGATTTAAGATTGTTCCCGAGCTGTGTCCATTGTAATCCCCCACCTTAAACTAATAACAGTCATAAGGATAAATCAGGCCTGGTCAATGGACTTCATGGGCGACTCGTTGAAAGACGGTCGTTCGGTCCGGACGTTCAATCTAATCGATGACTGTAATCGGGAATGCTTAACGATCGGCATGGATTTTTCGCTACCGACTCAGCGCGTGTTTGCTCATTGGAAAGAATCATTGAGCGGCGCGGAAAACCCAGTGCACGTCGTTGTAACAATGGACCAGAATATATTAGTCAGGATCTTATTGAGTGGGCGAACCAGGAGCAAATTAGATTGCGTTTCATCCCGCCTGGCAAGTCAACTTAAAATACTTACGTTGAACGATTTAACCGCACTGCAAGGAAAGAGTGGTTGGAGCTGAATATCTTTGAGGACATCGAACAGGCTCAGTTATTGGCAACCCAATGGCAATGGACTTACAATAATGAGCGACCATATTCTTCGATTGGCGGGGTTCCACCAAGACCACTACTGTGATTGATAACCTCTCTATTTTTAGCGGAGCTTTTAAAGGTGGGGATTACAATGGATCAGGACTTCTTAAGCCCGAACGGCAACCATTCGCTGTTATTTTTAGCGGAGCGGAGACAGGTATCAATGAACTGCATTCCCTGAAGTCCCTCATCAATCCCGGGCAGCATCGCACCGTCGTTTTTGCCCTCGATCAGGTCAGCGGCTTCGGTGTAAATATTCGCAAAACATTCCAGATAACCTTCTGGGTGGCCAGGTGGAATGCGGGTCCACAACTGAGAACCATCACCAAATCCTGCTCCACCGCGCGTCAGGATGCGCTTGGCTTCACCGTGAACAGTCAGCGACATCACATTCGGGTTCTCCTGAGACCATTCCAGCCCGCCCTTTTCGCCATAGACCCGTAGGCACATTCGGTTTTCATTTCCAATAGCAATTTGCGACGCCCAGAGCATAGCTTTAGCACCGCCTTGCATCCGCAACAATATATGTGCGTTGTCATCCACTTGACGGCCTGTGCCAAAGCTATGCAAGTCGGCGCTCAGGGCCTCAGTTTTTAGCCCCGTAACAAATCCCAACAGGTTGAAAGCGTGTGTTCCAATGTCTCCAATGGCACCGCCGCCGCCCGATTTGGCCGGGTCTGTGCGCCACGCTGCTTGTTTTTGCCCTTCGTTTTCAATGCTTTTTGCCAACCAATCCTGGGCATATTCAATCTGGGCTACGCGGATCGCACCCAATTCACCATTGGCGATTATCCTTCGGGCGTGTCGGACCAACGGATAACCCGTGTAATTATGAGTTAGAACAAAATGTGCACTTGAAGATTTGATGGCCGCTGCAATCTCGTCTGCTTCTGCAAGGGTCGCGCAAAGTGGCTTATCACAGATCACGCTGATGCCAGCTCTTAGAAAAGCAATAACCGGGGCCGCGTGCATCTGGTTCGGGGTAACGATCGCAACGGCGTCGATGCCATCACTGCGATCCGCTTCGGTTTTCGCCATGACACGGAAATCCGAATAAGAACGGTCGGGTGCGATGCCCAGATCCGCGGCACTTTCTGCTGCTGTATCCGCGCTCGACGACAGGGCGCCCGCAACCAATTCAAAACGGCCATCGATCCGGCTGGCGATACGATGCACGCCGCCAATGAACGCACCCCGGCCGCCACCGACCATGCCAAGTTTTAGTCGTTTCATAAACCCAACATCTTCTTGATTGCACCTTCGTCGCGTGTCCCACCGGCAAAGTCATCAAAGGCTTTGTCGGTCATCTCGATCAGATGTTTCTCAATGAAAGGCGCGCCCTCTTTTGCACCTTGCGTAGGTGATTTCAGGCAACATTCCCACTCAAGGACGGCCCAACTGTCGTAACCGTACTGGGACAGCTTGGAAAAAATTGCGCCAAAATCGACCTGTCCGTCGCCAAGGCTTCGAAAACGTCCGGCTCGATCTACCCAAGGTTGATAGCCGGAATACACGCCCTGCCGGCCATCGGGGTTGAATTCAGCGTCTTTGACATGAAAAGCGCTGATCCGATCGTGATAAAGGTCGATAAAGGCAAGGTAGTCCAATTTTTGCAGCAAGAAATGACTGGGGTCATAGTTGATTCGCGCAGCCTCATGCTGACCACAAGCATCAAGAAACATTTCCCATGTTGCACCGTCAAAGACATCCTCTCCGGGGTGAAGTTCAAAAGCGATGTTTTGGCCGTGGTTCGCATAATGGTCGAGGATAGGCTGCCATCGGCGGCCAAGCTCTGCAAATGTTTCCTCGATGAGGCCTTCGGGGCGCTGGGGCCAAGGGTAAAGAAACGGAAAGGCTAAGCTGCCGGTAAAGCTGACTGTATTAGTTAGCCCTAAGCGCTCACTTGCTACTGCAGCCTTCATCAGTTGGTCGACGGCCCAAGCCTGCCGTTTCTTTGGATTGCCGCGACAATCCGCGGGCGCAAAGGCATCAAATGCAAGATCGTAGGCCGGATTCACAGCAACCAGTTGGCCCTGAAGATGCGTGCTTAACTCGGTGATTTGTACGCCTGAATCCGCGCAGGTGCCTTGCACCTCGTCGCAATAGGCGGCACTTTCTGCTGCCAGATCAAGATCGAAAAACCGCTTGTCGGAGGTTGGTATTTGAACGCCTTTGTATCCAAGTCCCGACGCCCAAGAGGTGATTTCCGCAAGCGAATTGAACGGCGCGGCATCGCCAGAGAATTGAGCCAGAAACAAGGCTGGACCTTTAATTTTAGCTGCCATCACATGATCTCGCTGTGCATTTTTAGATACCGAATATTCACTGGGCTGGCCAAAAGCCGGTCCACTTGCGAAAACAATGCCGTAAGATGGGGCATATCCATATGAGCATCGAGATCCTGTTGGCTGCGCCAATTTTCATAGAAGACAAAAACACACGGATCGGTTGCATCGACATGGAAGTCATAATTGATACAGCCAGTTTCTTGGCGCGTCGGGCCCACTTGTGCGGACAGAAGTTTTTGCAGCTCTACTCGAGTTTCAGGTTTTGCGGTAACTGTGCCTATGATTGTCACATGGTTCATTGCTCACGCCCTTTTTTGGCTAAGTGCGACCGCAAGGATAATGATTCCTCCTCGCGCGATCAGTTGTTGACTGAATTCCAGCCCCATCAAGATTAACCCGTTGTTGATCAGACCAATCATCATTGCGCCAACGAGGGTGCCAATTACCGTGCCCTTACCGCCGAATAGAGACGTACCACCCAGCACTGCTGCGGCGATGACGGAAAGCTCATCGCCTTCGCCTAGCTGGAAACGGCCCGATTGCAGGCGACCCGCATAAAACATCCCCGCCAAAGCTGCAGCAGTAGATGAGATGACCAAAACCCGAAACTTGATCTTGGCGGTGTTGATGCCGGAATAGCTAGCGGCTTGCTCGCCACCACCCGTGGCCAGCACCCGGCGACCAAAACCAGTTCGGCGTAAAACGACGTGACCGACTGCACCGAGAATTAGAATCCAAAACAGCAACACCGGAATAGGCCCGATGGAGCCACCGCCGAACCACCAGATATAGCCCTGCGACAAGATCGGAACAGCGGCTGTGCCTGACACCCACATGGCAAGCCCCTTGGCTATACCCATCATTGCAAGCGTCGTTAAGAACGAGGGTATGCCAATTTTCGTGGTCAACCAGCCGTTAAAGACTCCAACAG
>Ga0209195_1000659_pt1 | contig 25535 bp, 18 predicted proteins | sample COGITO_mtgs_1004_3_FD_184788 | JGI IMG/M metagenome (GOLD analysis project Ga0209195, IMG submission 184788) | Pelagic marine microbial communities from North Sea - COGITO_mtgs_100420 (SPAdes) (version 2) | ecosystem: Environmental > Aquatic > Marine > Epipelagic ...
GTGGCAATGCCGACACCGATGGCGTTCATGTCATCGACCTGGGTCATCACCTGTATCAGCCCCAGTACCGCCCCGATGATCCCCATGGTCGGCGCGTAACCTCCCAAGGCTTCAAAAAAATCGGCCGTGCGCAACCATTCGTGTTCGCGTGATTCCATGGACACCTGCAGGCTTTGCTGGATTTTACCGCCATCGGCCCCATCGACAATTAACTGCAAACCCAAGCGTAAGAATCGATCGGGCTCCTTTGTTGACTCAGACTCCAGACTCAAGGGACCGTTGCGACGCACCAGCTGACCCCAATGGGTAAGTTTACCAATGGCCGAGTCGCCGCTCTGATGGTGCGACCAGAAGATACTTGGAAATAAGCGCCAAGCGGTTTTCCACGTTCTGACCTCGGCCTGGACCATGCCCGCGGCCAGGGTCCCGCCAAGCACGATCAGTGCGGCGGGTATATTGGACAAAGAACCGACCTGGCCCCCTTCCATCAGATGGCCACCGAAAACGGCAAACCAAGCAAATAACAGGCCCGCAAGCGCAATCATCTAGAATCCTTATAACAACGTTAACAAGTTTAGCGACTTAGCCCCAACCAGGCGCGCAGACATGGGCTGGCAGGCCAGCTTTATCCGCCGTAACGGACAACTTCGACCATCCGCTGAGCGATGCTCAACAGGGGAATCACCTCATCGGCGAGATTGGCCTTTGTTATTGCAGAAGGCATGCCATCGATGACACAGGTACTGGCCTCCTGCGCCCATACCACGCTATTGCCCTGCTTCAGCAAGCGGGCCCCTTCCCGGCCATCGGCCCCCATGCCGGTGAGTACGATGGCCAAGGTGCGATTACCGTAGTATTTCACGGCGCTACCAAAGGTCAGGTCGACGCTGGGTTTATAATTCAGTCGCGCATCGCCGGCTAAAATTCGCAGCCGGTTTTTGCCGCTCAGCATCATTTGCATGCCACCGGGCGCCAGATAGGCCGAACCCGGCGCCAAGTCCTGACCGTCAACGGCCTGCTGAACATGGATCGCGCACTGGGCATTTAGGCGCTCTGCGAACGATGCGGTGAAGGTGCCGGGCAAGTGCTGAATTATTAGTATCGGGCACGGGAAATTGACCGGTAGTTGCGTCAAAACCTTTTGCAGTGCGACCGGTCCACCGGTCGAGGCGCCGATCAGCACCAGTTCAAAATCCTGCGCATAGCTAGTGGTTCTCTGCCCAGCGCTCGGTGAGGGCAGATTTGGCGCTGCCCTCGGTCCGGCCAAGGTGAGCAACTTAGCCACCAAAATTTGTTTTAGACTGGAATGGCCACCGCTGATGCGCTCGTAGCTTTTGGGTAAAAAATCGACCGCCCCAGCATCCAGTGCGTCCAGGGTAATACGCGCACCTTCGATGGTAAGCGACGAAAACATCAGGATCGGCGTCGGTTGCTGAGTCATTATTTCACGCACCGAGGAAATGCCATCCATCAGCGGCATCTCGTAATCCATGGTGATCACATCGGGCTGCAAACTCAGTGTTTTTTCCACGGCTTCTCGACCATTGCTGGCCTCACCGACGACCCTAAGCCGCGGATCAGCATTGATAATGGTTTTAACCTGTTGACGAAAAAACCCCGAATCATCAACAACCAGGACCCCAATAGACATCGATTAACCTCAATAATGACCGAACAGTTAAACAGCAACGCGCTATCGACCTTGGCCGGTGTGCGCCTGAAGCAGGCTGGGGATGTCCAAGATCAGGGCAATGCGACCGTCACCGGTAATGGTCGCTCCGGCCATGCCGGGCGTGCCCTGCAACATCTGACCGAGGGGCTTAATAACGACCTCTTCTTGACCCACCAGTTGATCGACCACAAAGCCGATATTCTGACTGCCGACCGTGACCACAACCACATGACCGGCGACCATTTTCTGATGGTCGAACGCCATATCCTTGATCAACCAACGTTTCAGATAATAGAGCGGAATGGGTTTACTGCGCACCACAACAACTTCCTGGCCATCGACCACATTGGTCTTGGTCAAATCAAGATGAAAGATCTCGCTAACACTGGCCAGCGGCAAGGCAAAGGCTTGATGCTCGATTACCACCATCAGCGTCGGCATAATCGCCAGCGTCAGGGGGACCTTGATACTGATGGTGGTGCCGATATTTAATTGCGATTCAATATCGATCGTACCATTCAACTGGCCAATCTTGGTTTTCACCACGTCCATGCCTACACCCCGGCCGGATACATCGGAAATAACCTCCTTGGTGCTGAAGCCGGGTGAAAAAATAAGATTAAAACACTCTTTGTCGCTCAGTCGGTCGGCGGCATCTCGATCCATTACCTTTCTCGTCACCGCCAGTTCGCGCAACGTGTTGGGGTCCATGCCACCCCCGTCATCCATGATGGTGAGTAAAATATGATCGCCCTCTTGTTGTGCGGCTAAGACGATCCGGCCCATTCGTGGCTTGCCGTTGGCCGCCCGTATGTCCGGGGTCTCGACGCCATGATCCACCGAATTGCGCACTAGATGGACCAAGGGATCGGCGAGCGCATCGACCAAATTCTTGTCCAGATCGGTGTCTTCACCGACCAGTTCTAAATTGACCTCTTTCTTTAGGGTACGAGCTAAATCGCGCACCACGCGTGGAAAGCGGCCGAAAACTTTTTTGATCGGCTGCATGCGTGTCTTCATTACCGAGGCCTGCAAGTCAGCCGTGACGACATTGAGGTTCCCAACCGCTTTCTGTAAGGTCTCGTCGTCGAGTTCCGCGCCGAGCCGAACCAATCGATTACGCACCAAGACCAGCTCACCAACCATATTAAGAATGTCATCTAGGCGCTGCGTGTCGACTCGCACCGTGCTTTCTTGCTGACTGCCGGAATTTTTTGCCGGCCCTTTCGGCGGCCGCTGATCAGTCGGGGCAGTTGGGGGTACTGGCTCGACAGGGCGCTTGGCCTTGTCAGGCGATGCCGGCGTACTGGTCACCGGCTCGACGGGGCGGGGCCGCGGTGTTTGCTCGGCCAGGGCTGGCGTCGGTGCGGGACTGTCGACCTTGGTGAACTGGCCCTTACCGTGCAATTGATCCAACAGTGCTTCAAATTCATCGTCAGAAATATCATCACCCGGCGCCGTGGACGGGGCGGCTTCTGGATCGGTGTCGTCTTTCGGGGCGCCGATCTTGCCCTTACCGTGCAGCTGATCGAGTAAAGCTTCAAATTCATCTGCGCTGATGTCGTCACTCGCCGCGCCGAGGTCCGAACCGACGCCAGGGCCGATATCAGTGTTCGAGCTGACCGGCGCAATGGCGTCCAGTAAACGTTCGAACTCCGTATCGGTGATGTCCTCCCCCGCCGCAGTCGGCTCGATGACCGCGCGCACTCGGTCCCCGGCGTTGCGTTCCGAAGCGCTCGCCGGCATGGCTTGGGCATAAAAATGCAGCCGCGCTAAGAGCGAACTATCGGCCGCCAACAGTGCCTCGCCGGCACTCACGGCGGTGAACATATCATTGACCACGTCGAGTGTACTCAAGACACAGTCCATCAAATCGGCGTCGACCGTGCGCAGACCATTGCGCAGGGTATCGAAGACGTTTTCAGCCACATGACAGCAATCAACTAGCGCGCTTAGCTGCAAAAATCCAGCACCTCCCTTGACCGTATGAAAGCCACGAAAGATGGTATTCAATAATTCTTTGTCGTCGGGACGGCTTTCCAGTTCAACTAATTGCGCCGATAGCTGCTCTAAGATTTCACCCGCTTCAACCAAAAAATCTTGCAGAATTTCATCGTCCGCTTCGAAGCCCATAGTTGTGCTCCTTAAAAACCCAAGCTGGACAATAGATCGTCAACATCATCTTGATTGGCTACTACATCAGCCTGACCGGTGTTAATCGCTGGACCGTGGCCGAGCGTCTCGTCCGGGGTGGCATCGCGTTGAGCATCGTTGCCGTGCGCGATAATGCCGGTAATGGCCTCAACCTGACTGGCCATGAAGACCAGCTCCACTAGGCTGCTTTCAACTTCCTTAACCAGACCTGTTACCTTATGAATTACTTGCCCGGTCAGGTCCTGGAAGTCCTGCGCCAATAGAATTTGAGTCATGTTGCCCGACAAGACAGCGCTATCGGCCGCCAATTTTTGAAAATATTCATCCAGCCGCCAATAGAGGGTGCGAAACTCTGCCGCGGTCATCTCCCGTTGCACCATGCGTTGCCACTCACGCTTGAGCACATTGGCCTCCAACTGAATGGCCTTGACCAGCGGCAAGCTGTCTTCGACCAGATCCAGGGTGCGATTGGCGGCGCGTTCAGTCAGTTCACTTACATAAGCGAGGCGATCACTAGCTTCGGTTAGTTCGGAGGCCTCGTCTTCGAGTTGGCTGTCGATGGCAAAGTTGGTTATAGCGCTGTGTAAGGCCCGTGTCAGCCGACCGATTTCCTGGTACAGGCCCTTATCGCGCACATTTTGCATTTCTTGTAGGTTGACTAGTGCCGATTCGAATTGGCCATTGCAGATATTATCATGCAGCAATTGGGCCTTTTCACGCAGGTTCTCCATTACATCGGATTCGCTGCTAAGCTGCGGTGTGCGTGCATGTTGCAGTTCGATTAGGATCTGTACGGCGGCTTCGAGATTATTTTTATTTGCACATTCGAGCAGTTCCGGCGCCCTTTGTTTGAGCAAGGTCGCGAACCGTTTCGGTTCCGCAGTCTGTTCAGTCATGGCCACTCCCAGAGCCCCTCTCAGCCGACACGCTCAAAAATCTTTGCGATTTTTTCTTTCAATGCCGATGCTGTAAAGGGTTTCACGACATAACCGTTCACACCGGCTTGCGCGGCAGCAATGATTTGATCTCGTTTGGCCTCAGCGGTTACCAGTAAGACTGGAATGGTTTTCAGTTTTTCATCTGCGCGTATTTTCTTCAGCAACTCCATACCGGTCATGCCCGGCATATTCCAATCGGTAATGACAAAATCAAAGGTCCCATTCTGCAACATCGGCCAAGCAGTCGCGCCATCGTCCGCCTCATGAGTGTTGGTAAACCCCAGATCACGCAGCAGATTTTTTACGATTCGGCGCATTGTTGCGAAATCATCTACCACTAGGATTTTCATGCTTTTGTCCAAAAGGGCCTCCTATTTCTGAATCGGGACGGGATCTATTCTATTTATAATAGACGGTGCTCTGGCCGCGCACATTTTTAAAACGGGTTTCGAAGCAAATAGCCGTATTGCCAGCGGTCGCAAAAAATGACTTCATTCGGGGTTTGAACGGCAGTAACGATGGCTGTTAATAGTTTGCCTGGCGGCTTCCAGGGTATTGCTTGAGGGTTGAAAGGATATTGCTTAAGGGTTGAAAGGGTATTGCTTGAGGGTTGAAAGGGTATTGCTTGAGGGTTGAAAGGGTATTGCTTGAGGGTTGAAAGGGTATTGCTTGAGGGTTGAAAGGGTATTGCTTGAGGGTTAAAAGGGTATTGGAGGGGGGATGAGCTCGGGCTTAACGGCCATTAGGAGGGGCTGAAGTGAGCCATCAGTAGAGATGGTGACTTTACAGCCAATCACGCAATTTAGACCGCAAGCGCAGAGTTGCTTGGGAATGGATCTGACTGACTCGGGATTCGCTGACACCCAACACGGCGCCTATTTCTTTGAGGTTCAGTTCTTCGTCGTAATAGAGCGATAAGACCAACTGTTCACGTTCTGGTAATGCTTTTATGGCAGTGATCAAGCGACCGTTCATTTGATCGGTCTGGTGGCCTAGGTGGGGTGCTACGGTGTCGGATACATCCGGTCGGCCTTCATCCGTTTCCGAATGATTATTCTCGACCAACTCTTCAAAACTGAACAACCGTGACCCTTGGGTATCTTTGATCAACATATAGAATTCGTCGAGGCTGATGCCCAGTTCTAAGGCCACCTCGGGATCTTGGGCATCGCGGCCCTCACGCATCTCGATTACTCGAATCGCATCGGCTATGCGCCGGGAATTGCGGTGCACGCTGCGGGGAATCCAATCGCCCTTGCGGATTTCATCGAGCATGGAACCGCGAATTCGAATCCCAGCATAGGTCTCAAAACTAGCCCCTTTGCCCGCATCGTAATTATTCGCCGCCTCAAATAAGCCAATCATGCCCGATTGAACTAAATCGTCCAACTGAACACTGTCTGGTAGTCGCGCTAATAAATGATGGGCGATGCGTTTAACCAGCACCCCATACTGTTCTACTAACTGCTCGTAATCGATACTGCGTTGCGTGTCATACATAGTATAGTTCTGCACCGACATGTCAGGCTGCCCCGACACCTTGAATTAAGCGTTCTACAAAGAACTCCAAGTTGCCTTTCGGCGAGCTGGGTAAAGGCCAGGCGATCACTTTTTGCGCTAGGTCACGATACGCCACCGACGCTTTAGAGCGCGGATAGGCCTCCAATACAGCTTTTTGGCGCTGCACCGACTTGCGTACCGCTTCATCCATGGGAATGGCGCCGCTGTATTGCAACGAGACGTCCAAGAACCGATCGGTTACCTTGGCCAGCTTGTTAAACAGCATTTGACCTTCTTTTGGGGTCCGAACCATATTGGCCGCGATACGAAAGCGGTTCATGCGACAATCGCGATTAAGTACTTTGATCAACGCGTAGCAATCGGTCACTGACGTGGGCTCATCGGTCACCACGATAAGCGCCTCGTGAGCGGCGCGCACAAAGCTGGTCACGGTTTTAGAGATACCCGCTGCAGTGTCGACGATCAACACGTCCATATACTCGCCCAAGTCGCTAAAGGCCGTGATAATACCCGCGTGTTCAACCTCACCTAAGTTGGTCATATGCTGCGAGCCCGAAGAGGCCGGTATGATTTTAATACCGGCCGGGCCTTCAACCATAATATCCAACAGGCTGGCTTGGCCGGACAAAACATCGCCGAGGTTTCGGTTAACCGACAGCCCCAGCAATACGTCCAGGTTGGCAAGCCCTAGGTCGGCATCTAACAGGACAACTCGCTTGCCAAGCTCGGCCAATCCAATGGCAAGATTGACCGATACATTGCTCTTTCCGACACCGCCTTTACCGCCGGTGACCGCAATTACCTGTATTGGATTTAAACTTTTCATTACCTATTACCTCAATTCCCGGCAGTAAAGATCACTTCTTGATGTTTGCTGATCTGCCGGCGAAATTCTATTGCGACATCGGTGGGTCTAAACAGAACCCTCCGGTGTGGCGCTGGTCGCGCTGTTCTAACTGGCCGTCGCTAATTTTTGGCGCTCTGGCTTTAAGCTCTGCACCAATCGCTTGGTTAATTTTTGCGCATCTCCAGGTTCGATATCCTGCGGAATATTCTGGCCGGTGGTGATATACCAGATGGGCCAGCGATGTTTCAAGACGGGCTCTAAGATCCCGCCAAAACTGTCCGATTCATCCAGCTTAGATAGGATCACGGCATTAAAAACCAGTGCCGGCAGCTGGCCGACAAAGCGGGTGACCGACGCCGGTTGCATGGTGGCCGGTAAGACGAGTACCGTTTGAATATGCGGCGCCATGGCTTCGCTGCGCATCAATTTGTTCCAATGGACCAGCGCTTCCGCGCTGCCACTGGTGTCAATCAACACGGTACGCTTCGACGCCAAGCTACTCAGCACGCTCGACAAAGAGTCGTCTTCGGTCATGGCATGGAACTCAACGCCCAAAATATTGCTGACTGAACGCAAAATTTCTTGTCCGCCGACCTGAAACCAATCCAATGAGACCACCGCGACTGAATCGGCACCATAATCCTTAACACAATGAGCGGCCAGCTTGGCTATGGTGGTGGTTTTACCCGCCCCCGTTGGCCCCGTTAAGGCGAACAGCCCACCCTCGGCAAGCGGCTCGTAGAGCGGGCTGTCTAAGGCCGATGTTAACCGGGCAACTATTTTGCGCCAGTTCTGCTCTAAGAGGTCTTCGCGATCGAAGCTCTGCAACAGCTTGGCCGCTAAGACATCGCCAAAACCGAGCGACTTCAGACGCCCTTCTAGGCGCTCATATTGCACTGACGTGGCGGTCAAAGGCGTATGCAGCTGTTCGGTCTGTTCTTGTAGCAGTTCACGCAGGCCGTCTATTTCGCGCCGCAACACCTTAAAGTCTGCTGCTGCTGCCGCGGCGGGGGCTGCGGGCGTGGCTTGTGCGGCCCAGCCTGCTCTAGCCGGCTCGACAGCTGGTTCGGATGCACGCGTGGAGCGGGCCATCGGCCGCTCGGCCAGGTTTACTCGGCGATGGGCAACTTCCGTTTGGGGCTGGTTCTTGACCTGGCTGAAGGCCTGCTGATTCTTACCCGCCATTGAGGCAAAAAGATCTTTCATCGCCTGCGGGTTAAGCGGATCGGTTTTATTTAGACTGGCCGCGGGCGGCAGTGCCGCAGGCGCTATCGGGCGAGCGGTAACGGCAGCGGGGGCATCCTGAACCTCGGGTAGGGTCTCTTGGTAAAGCGCAAACTCGTATTCATCGACACCCGCGACTATCTCCAAGCCATTGCTGAGCTTGCGACTGGACAGGATTACCGCTTCAGGCCCGAGGACTTCACTGATCGCTTTCAACCCGGACTGCATATTGGCAGCGGTAAATCGTTTAATCTTCATCAGCTAATCCTCATTGACCACCGACGGTCGCTACAATGGTAATGTGTTTGTTGTCTGGAATTTCTTGGAAACTCAGGACTTTTAAATTAGGTACCGCATGGCGGACAAAACGCGCCAATAACATTCTTAAAGAAGCCGCGACTAAGAGCACCGCCGGTTTACCTTCCTTATCGAGATTCTTCACCGTATCACTGAGCGACGATTGCAGGCGCTCGGCCATACCAGGCTCCAAGGCAATACTGTCAAGATTTCCATCAGCACCGGCCTGTTGAATAGTCTTATGCAACAATTGCTCCAATGCTCGATCTAATGTGATAACTGGGATTTCTTTTTCGCTGCCGACCAGACTTTGGACGATCATTCGGGCCAGACCCATGCGCGCCGCATTGGTCAAGACGTTGATGTCCTGTGACCTAGGCTGCAAGTTGGTGATCGATTCGGCAATACTGCGCATGTCGCGGATGGGCACGCTCTCAATCAATAGGTTTTGCAATATTTTCAGCAATTGGCTCAGCGAGACCGAGTTGGGCACCAGCTCTTCCGCCAATTTTGGCGAGTGTTTCGCCAATAAATCGAGCATCTGCTGCACTTCTTCGTGCCCGAGCAGCTCGTAAGAGTGCTGCGCCAACAGATGGTTGACGTGGGTCGCGACCACGGTACTGGCGTCGACTACGGTATAACCGAGGGTTTGCGCCTTATCTTTTTCCCGCAGATCAATCCAAACCGCTTCCAGGCCGAAGGCTGGATCGATGGTCTTAATGCCTTCCAGAGGACCAAATACCTGGCCAGGGTTAATCGCTAACTCACGATCGGTATAGACTTCACCGTCCGTCACCGCGACGCCCATCAGCGTCAATTGGTAGGCATTGGGCATCAGGTCTAAGTTGTCCCGAATGTGGATCGACGGCACCAGAAAGCCCAGGTCTTGCGATAATTTTTTCCGAATACCCTTAATGCGACCCAACAGCTCACCGCCTTGGGATCGATCGACCAACGGAATCAGGCGATAGCCGACTTCCAAACCAATGACATCAACCGGCTGGACATCGTCCCAGCTCAGCTCCTTGGTTTCATTGCTAGGCTCCAGAACCGGCGGCAAGCCACCGCTGGCGCGGGCATCGCCCAATGCTTTGGGCTGATTGGCCGTCCGGCCGGCTTTCATCGGCAACATCGGCTCACCTAGAAGCGCCTTCTCCTTGAGACTGATCCACAACGCACCCAGGCCGCATAGGGCCGCCAACATTAGGAAGACAAAATGTGGCATGCCCGGCAAAATGCCCATTACGAAGAGCACAAAGCTGGTAATACCCAGGGCCCGCGGGGTGGAAAACATCTGATTGACGATCTGATCGCCCATCTCTTCACTGCTGCTGTTGCGTGTCACCATGATCGCCGCGGCTACCGAGAGCAACAGGGACGGTATCTGGGCAACCAGGCCATCACCAATGGTCAGCAAGGCATACTTTTGCACCGCATCGGCAAACACCAAGTCGTGCTGCACGATCCCAATAATCAGGCCACCGATAATATTGATCACCAAAATCAAGATGCCAGCGACCGCATCGCCGCGCACGAATTTTGACGCGCCGTCCATCGACCCGTAAAAATCGGCCTCTTGCGCCACGTCCGAACGGCGAATCTTGGCCGCCTCCGCGTCGATCAGGCCGGCATTCAGGTCAGCGTCAATCGCCATCTGCTTGCCGGGCATGGCATCCAAGGTAAACCGGGCACTAACTTCAGAGACTCGACCGGCACCCTTGGTGACAACGACGAAGTTGATGATCATTAAAATTGCAAAGACCACCAGGCCGACGGCGTAGTTGCCACCGATCAGCACTTCACCAAAGGACTCAATCACCTTACCCGCAGCATCACCTCCTTCATGACCGTACATCAGCACGACTCGCGTGGAGGCGACGTTGAGCGACAATCGCATCAGGGTCGCAACAAGGATAATGGTTGGAAACACCGCGAAATCGAGTGGCCGTAAAACGTAGATAGTGACCAACAAGACCACTATCGAGAGAGCGATGTTGAAGGTGAAGAAAATATCCAAGAGTAAGGTCGGTACCGGCAGGGTCATAAGGCCGAGCAAGACTAACAATAGAATCGGCACCCCAAGCAATCGCTGCCCAGCAACCTTGGCACCTTGGCCGGTATTCTTGAGTACCGCTGCACCGTCGACATTGCGGAAGTTGGTGCCGGCGGTGCGAAAATTATCTAAGAGTGCCATGGGTCAATTTTCTGTCAGATTCTATAAAGTACTGCTTATAACGCAAAAATCGCGCCAAAATGTGATCCATTTGACAAATAATAGCGTGACCCGCCCTGACGCCTTTCTCCGGCGGCTCTCGGTGGCCGAAGGGGCAAAAAAATGGCCACCTTGCACGGCCTAACTGGGCGCGCAAGGACCGCTTAAAGCCAGGCTGAAGGCCGGATATAGTGGAGCCGGCAGCGAACCCCGTCGACATTGGAACGGCCAGTAACGGGTTCGCCATTGAGCAGAATCGGTCGGTCCTTCCAGGCGTGGGGGACTCCGAGAGTGATCAGTTGCCATTCTGGCTTATAGTAAGATCGATCGAGTGACAGGTGACATTCAACCTGTGCTGCACTCTTGTGATACCCTATGGACAAGCGAGCATAACGGTTCTCTGCTGGATTGGCGGTCAGGCCATCGTCATCGCGAAACAGCATCCGGCCGTGCTCTGCCCCGTCAACAATCAAGATGCGCAATTCCTTTTGGGCACGCGCTGTTGAGCTCCGATAAGGCGCCAACGGCAATATGGCACCCGCCTTGAGGTAGATCGGAATGTCATCAAGATCCGTCTGCGCGAGGACAAACTGCCCACCGACCAGGCTGCAGTCACCGACCAGGCTGTACCACAGGCCCTTGGGTAACCAGACCGAGCGGGCGACGCCACCGGCGACCAATATCGGCGCAACCAGCAGGGCGTCCCCGAACATAAACTGATCGCTCATATTTTCGGTCTGCTCGAGCTGCTGTTCCAGCCAAAACATCGGCCGTAAAATGGGCTGGCCGGTTTCGTGGGCATCGCGAAACAGTTGGTAGAGATAGGGTAGTAACTTATAACGACGGTGCATTGCGTGCCGCACTCTAGTGGTCCATGGCTCGGCGAAAGACCAAGGCTCTTGTCGAACCTGACCAATGGCACAGTGATTGCGCATCAGCGGGTAGAAACAGCCCAGCTGCATCCAGCGGGTAAAGAGCTCCGGCCGACTGTCGTCCATAAAGCCACCGATATCGACGCCGGTAAAGACGACGCCGGACAAGCCCATATTGAGCAACATCGGCACACTTAGGCGCAAATGCTCCCAAGAGGATCGATTATCGCCGGTCCAGACCGCCGCACTGCGCTGGATACCGGCGTATCCGGCCCGAGTTAGGACAAAGGGTCGCTGCGCGCACTGCTCCACTATCGCGCTCGCCGTGGCTTCGCACATCAGCAGGCCATAGGCGTTGTGCACGGCTTCGTGCTCGACTACCGCCCCATCGATATGATGGCGCGCATCGGCGTCCAGCGTCATGCGCTCATTGAACACCGCCGGCTCGTTCATATCGTTCCAAAAGCCCTGAATACCCATATCGGTATAGTAGCGATGCAGACCCTGCCACCACTGTTGCACCCTTGGCTGAAAAAAATCGGGCCAAACCGTTTCGCCGGGCCAAACCTGACCTTGCCAAACCTCGCCCTGGGCGGATTGAACAAAATAGTCGGCCAACATGCCTTGCTGATAAACTCGGTAGTGCGGATCGCGCTTGATCCCGGGGTCGATGATTGGAATAACGCGCACTCCGTCGGCCAATAGGTCATCGACCAGCTCCGGCGTTTGCGCAAAGGTCGTTGGGTCGAAGCTGAAGACCCGGTAGCCGTCCATACACAGTATATCCAGGTACAGCGCGTCCAGGGGCAGGTCATGGTGCCGGAAACCCTCGGCTATCGCCCGGACCTCTTGAGCACTTTGGTAACTGTGGCGCGACTGCTGGTAACCTAAGGCCCATTTTGGTGGCAAAAACGGACGACCGGTCAACCGGGTATAGAGATCGATTAGCTCACCCAGGGTCTCGCCGGTAAATACATAGAGATCCAGCGCACCGCGGTCAACGCTGATACAGACCTCATCGGTCAAACTCAGATCGAAGCGGCTGCGGCCGGGATTGTCGAGAAAAATGCCCATCCACCCCTGATCGGTCGACACCGTCATAAAGGGAATGGACTGATAGAGCTCATCGGTCGCGGCGGTGTGCGGCAAGAAGACATCTGAATTCCAAAAAGTCCATGCCCTACCCTGCTTATTCAAATCACCGGTCTTTTCACCCAGGCCATAGACTGGCCAGGCATCTGGCAGTGTCAAGTACAGGTGCAGACCCTCGGCGCTGTCGGCGTAGAGACCCCGGGACGTTGCCAGCCCCTGACCGTGTCGATGCACGGCAATTTGCCACTGCTCGTCCGGCAACCAGGACCATTCGATTTGATTGGGCAGATCTGCAGGGTGAACGGCGCGGCTGGCGGGCAAAACGGCCACGCTGGTGATCAATGGTTCGCCCAGACAGACCCGGATCAGGTTGGCCGATAGCTGGGTGACCGATAGCGGGTGTTTATCGTGGTAGATGCGGGTCGAGTCGGTTACCACCAGTGGGTTTGAACGGTAGCGCACCCGGTGCTGACTTGGCTGGTCCGGCCCCAATACTCTTTCAGGTTGAACGGCAAAACTGGAACGGGTATTGAGCTCAGTCATACTTTCCCATTTTATTGTTTTTCACAGTCCCCCCATCCTATCGCCTGGTCCGGCGCTGCCCAAGGCGGAATCGGTTTAGGGTTGAAATAGAATCACGTCTTGCAGAGGGTTGAAATTGGCTCAACGGTTAATGATTTAACCAAGGTGGAGTAGCCGTATGGTGGCTTGGTGGGCAGGCCCGAGAACGGGCCAGCAGTGCGACGCTGCGCGTCACCCTATAAGCGCAACGGCAACGCTTGAGGGGCAGATTAGACGGTCAATTCGTCCTGCCAGATGACCGACTTGGTTTGGGTTTGTTGAGCAATACTATTGTACCGCTCTTCCAGTTGGTTACGGCGTATCTTCAGGGTCGGGGTTAATAACTCGTTTTCAATGGACCAGCTGTCGGTAACCACCACGATGCCGTCCAGCCGGGCATGAGATTCCAAAGTGGCATTCACCCTATCCAAAGTCTCCTGCAGCGAACTGCGCAGCTGATCCCGATTGGTGTCGTGCAGATGCTCCGCCATTACCACGATGGCGACCGGCTGCTTGCGACCGGATCCCATCACCAAGAGTTGATCGATATCGGGGTTGGCCGCCAATAGGGACTCAATCGGCACCGGCGCAACATATTTGCCCTTGGCCGTTTTGAAGGTGTCCTTGACTCGACCGATGATCTGATAGACCCCATCGGCCGACTGGGTCGCCTTATCGCCGGTGTGAAACCAGCCATCGCTGAAGTTGCGCTCGGTTTCCTCGGGGTTTAAATAGTAGTGACTGAACACCGCTTCGCCGCGCACCAGTATTTCACCGCTATCGGACAGGGTCATATCGACACATTTGGCCGGTGTGCCAATGGTGCCAACCCGATCGGCCCTAAACGGCAGGTTCGAACAGGACAGGCCAGCGGTTTCGGTCATGCCCCAGCCTTCGCAGATATCGATCCCGATGGTTTGATACCAGGACAAAATAGAGGGTGAAATGGGCGCGGAACCACAACCCATCAAGCGTGCTTTGTCCAAGCCCAAGCCACGGCGGATTTTTCCGGCCAACAAGCGACCCAGAAGCGGCACGCGCAGCAACTTGGCTAAGCGCTCGGCCGGCACCTTAGCAAACACACCGGTTTGAAACTTGGTCCAGAGCCGGGGCACCGAGACGAAAACCGTCGGCCGGGCGAACTGCAAGTCCTCGACAAAGGTTTCAAGCGACTCGACGAAATAGAAGGTGGCCCCGCCGTAGAGGCCCGGCCCCTGAATCACACCCCGCTCGACAATATGGGCCAACGGCAGATAGGACAGAATACGATCTTGGTCGGCGACCGCCAGCCAAAGTTGGTTTTCGGTACAGGCGGAGGCGTAGTTGCGATAGCTGAGCACCACGCCCTTGGGTTCGCCGGTACTGCCTGAGGTATAGACGATGGTCATATCATCGTCCAATGCCGGTGTATGCAAGGCTGCTAACGGTTCGTTCTGTTGCAGCCAGTCGCTCCACTGGTGATCGGCCTGCAGCGTCTGATAGGGATAGGCAATGCGCGGAATCCGACCATCGATCACCTCAGCGGTGGCCTCCAGATCATCTAACTTACCGACGAAAATGGCTTTCGCGCCGCTGTGCTGCAGGACAAAGCCAATCGTCTGGGCATTGGCCGTGGCAAAGATCGGTACGCTGATCAGACCGGCCATCATGATGGCCCAGTCCGATATGTACCATTCGACTGAATTCTTGGCATAAATGGCGACTCGGTCGCCCTTCTCTAAGCCTAATGACAGCAATCCCGAGGCGACCTGGCGCGCTTGGGTTTCAGCCTCTTGCCAGCTGGTCACCTGCCATTGACGGTTGACCGGCTGATAGAACATTGGCTTATCGGGATGGCTCTGCGAGCGCTGTACCAGTATCTCAATGGGCGTTTTATAGGTCATGGATGTGCCTCTTTTTTTTGTAATATTAAGACCACTTCACCAAAAATTGCTCCATAGCGCAAGCGCTAAGCTTGATGGGCTACTCTTATGTGAACAAGTGATTGCATTGTCGAGGTGACCGCATTACCGTCACCTGATCCTCTAGCGTCCCCTTAGGTAGGCCTATTTTGAGTCGTTTAAATCCTGCGCAATACGTAATTTTTTCAGTTACCTTTCTCGCCGCTTCATTAGTGGCCAACTTCGTCTTGTTTCAAGCCAGTGCGTCGCGTGACGACCAACTTGACCGAGCAAACCAGTCTGTCACCCGGCTGACGCAAGCCCTATCAAGCGACACCAGCACGAGATCGGATCAGTCGTCGCGGCTCGAAAATATGGCTGCGCAGCAACAGGACATGGCTCAAATTGTCGATGACCTTCAGGGGCATATAGCCAATTTGAATAAAGAATACCAACAAACCCTGACGATGGCACAACAGTCTGAACAGTCCTTGGCTCGGTCACGCTCCGATAATGCGGCACTCGATAGCGAGTTGCAGCGCTCTCGGCTCGACCAGGCAGAGGCCCAGAAGACCATCAATAATCAACTGCGCATGCTGCGCCTCAGTGCCGATAGCGGGCCCAGTGCGGCTAAAAGCGCTCTACAGGATGAACTGCAGGATCTGGCGAAACAATTAACCTCGTTGTTCCCCGATATAGTTGTATCGCAACGCGCTGCTGGTGACGCCGTACTCGACATCCCCTTGGCGCTCATCTTCAAACCGGCATCTTTGCAATGGGTCGATAATATCGACGCCCTACTGCGCCCCTTAGCCAGCTCACTGCAGAACCTGCCCAATGCCGAGTTTTTAATCATCGGCCACTCCGATGCCCGGCCAATCGTCTCTTCCTGGGCTGAAAATTATCCCTCTAATTGGGAACTGAGTTCAGCGCGGGCTAGCAAGGTCGTGCAATATTTTGTCGACTTGGGTGTATCGGCCGAACAAATGACTGCGGCCGGCAAGGCGGCCAACAGCCCGGTGCGAGCCGAAGACAATGCAGCGGCTTGGCAAATCAATAGGCGCTTGGAGATTCGAATCGCCAACTAAGACTGCGCTGCCCCGCTCGGTCGTATCCCGATGGGACGGCAGACTAAGCCAACCTGGCCACTGGCGCCGAAAAAAGAGTTGCATCTTCGAAGAGGGGTGGTAAGATGCGCCCCGCTCTCCACATGAGCACTGTGTCCCGTTCGTCTAGTGGCCTAGGACACCGCCCTTTCACGGCGGTAACAGGGGTTCGAGTCCCCTACGGGATGCCACCTTTTTTTGTGCATCGTAGACTCGCTTTACATTCTCTCCAGCTCACATTGCGTGACCTTTGTTGCTCCGCAACGCAAATTCTTCCAGCTCCCCCTGTTCAGATCATCGAGTCCCTTAGGGCTAATACTTCTTTTAGGCCGCGTAAACTCGCGTTAGCAGGTACATTAGCGTGACCTTCGCCGTTTCATAAGCCTCCGCATATGCGCCTTAAGCTATGATTTGGCATTGAAGTTGGTCACGGTGGTGGCCAGTTTTATAATTATTTGGTCCTTAACCTTACTTCGCGTCGAGGCATCCAGATTGTCTAACAGCGTCTGATCTATGCGTAAGAGAGCACTCACGCCTTCGGAAAATACCCAGGTGGTGCGAGGAATATTTAGGATAAAGCCAACTTCCCCGAAAAACTCACCCGGCTTAATAGTCGCCACGGGTTCAGCATGTCGACCCACGCAGACCAAGCCCTTACCACTTAACAGCACATAGAAACAATTATCGAGCGCATCCTTTTCGATAATGGCTTCGCCCGGACTGGCAACATACATCTGAGCATATTCGGCCATCGGGGCCCGTTCGTAATTGGTGATTTTCTCGAAAAAAGGAATCTTGGCCATCAATTGCAATAACTTCATAGAGGAAACTTGGCTGGTACGCTTCACACATCATTCCTAATTTATACGCTTGAGTCGACGCATCACCATAAACCAAATAGCGCATATTGCGAAACCTTTGTTTCTTGCGCACAATGGCGGGATATTCCGCGTTCGAGTGCATTTATCCAATGGTCTCAAAATGGGCTACACGTTTTCATCAAATGGCCCTATTGGTCGGGTCCTGGAGTAAAGACCCTTCTACCCAGGTCGGCGCCGTCATCACCGAGAGCAATAGAATTGTATCGGTCGGCTTTAATGGGTACCCCCATGGTATTTCAGACAGTGCCCAAACCGATAATCGGGAAATGAAGCTGCTCAAAACACTGCATGCAGAGGAAAATGCCATCCTCTTTGCCAAGCGGGACCTGACCGGCTGTGATATCTGGGTAAGCCACTTCCCCTGCCCGAACTGCGCCGCCAAAATCATTCAAACTGGTATCGCCACGGTGCATTGCCCAGAACAGTCGGCTGACTTCCTGTCGCGCTGGGGTGACAAGATACAGATTAGCCAAGAAATGCTGGCGCAAGCCGGTGTTTCGGTCGACTGGATGCCCCTAACAAGCACGGCGTCCGAGTAAGGTTTGCAGCGCATGGCTCGGCCAGCGGGTTGCACGCTCAATTGAATCTCGAGCACGGCCCAATTCAAAACCGCTCAAGCGCCCGCGATTATCACGGTCCTGCCCGCAAACAAGACCCTCCCTGTGCATTGCCTGAATTAAGCCTGATGCATGCGAACCCTGCTCCAGCTAAGGCTTTGATATTCAGCGCATGTTGAAGCGGCCTTTTAGTAAAAAACGCCACTTGTCAATTTTCTCTTGAAAACGTTACCAAGCCGTTCCATAATGTTGCATCGCCAACAAAAAACGTTAATAAAAAAAGGCCTAAATCGTGCATTCGAATAATTCTAGATCCTGGTCAGATACCCTGACTCCTTGGTACTTCCTGGCACCAGCCATCGTGATTTTTATCGTCTATGTGGTTTTTCCGATTGGCCAATCTATTCTGATGAGCTTTTACCAATGGGATGGCATCGGTGAAAAGGTTTTCATCGGCTTCGGGAATTACCTAGAGTTGGGTGAGGATCCCCAATTTTGGACCAGCCTGGTCAACAATATTCTTTGGCTGCTGTTTTACATGCTGGCGGTCCCATTGGGCTTGGGCATCGCACTCTTTCTAAATCAGGAAGTCTTGGGTATTCGCGCCGTGAAATCGCTGTTCTTTTTCCCCTTTGTTATCTCCCAGGTCATTATCGGGATCGTTTTCTCCTGGTTCTATGACCCAAGCTATGGCCTGCTGCAGGACATACTTGCGCTGGTCAATATAGATCCGCTGCCTATTTTAGCCGATGAAGGCTTGGTGACCTACGGCATTATCGCGGCCGGCTTATGGCCTCAGGTGGCCTACACCATGATCCTGTTCCTCACCGGCCTCAATAATATCAGCCCTGATCAGATTGAGGCGGCCCGCATGGACGGCGCCAAGGGCTGGTCTATGCTGCGCTACATCGTGATTCCCCAACTGCGCCCGGCGACCTTTATCGCCGTAGTGGTCACGGTTATCGGGGCTTTGCGCTCGTTTGACCTGGTTGCGTCTATGACCGCCGGTGGGCCTTACGGCAGCTCATCGGTATTGGCCTACTTTATGTACGAACAGGCTATTTTCAACTATCGCATGGGCTACGGCGCGGCCATTGCGACGGTATTATTTTTGATAATGCTCATCTATATCGCCTTTTTCCTGTGGCGCATGCTAAAAGACGAGCGAGGTTAGGACTATGTTTCCCACTCCCATTGCACAAACAAAGAAAACCACCCAGGTTGGCTACAAGCTGCTATTACCAATCGCGGTGATTCTCTGGCTCTTGCCGCTGGCGGCGGTCTTTATGACCTCGGCCCGCTCCATTGTGGACATCAACGCCGGTAATTACTGGGGTTTGCCGACAGAATGGAATTTGATCGAGAACTACACTGCCGTTTTTGCCAGTACCAATATGGCGCGCTATTTACTGAACAGCCTGTTGATCACCCTGCCGGTGATGGTAGGTTCCGTGTTCTTAGCCACCTTGGCCGGCTTCGCCTTGGCGAAGTTCAAGTTCCGCGGCAACTTACTGATCTTCGCACTCTTTATCGGCGGAAACTTTGTGCCCTTTCAGATTCTTATGATTCCGGTGCGCAACCTGACCATCGATCTGGGCCTCTACGACACTATTTGGGCGCTGATCTTTTTTCATGTTGCTTTCCAAACCGGCTTTTGCTCACTCTTTATGCGCAATTTTATTATTGGCATACCCGAGGAGCTGTTGGAGAGCTGTCGATTGGAAGGCGCCAGTGAATGGAAGATCTTCTACTCGATTATCTTACCCTTAGTGCGGCCCGCACTCGCCGCATTGGCCGTGCTGATTTTTACCTTTGTTTGGAACGATTATTTTTGGGCATTGATCTTGGTGCAGTCCGATGAAGTGCGGCCGGTGACGGCCGGTATCAGCGCTTTGCGCGGTCAATGGTTGGCGTCGTGGAATCTCATCTCGGCCGGGGCGATCGTCGCGGCCTTGCCGCCGGTGGCCCTATTTTTTGCCATGCAAAAACACTTTATCGCCGGCTTAACACTGGGTGCGACCAAGGGGTAGTAAGATGAGACTATTGCACAGTGACAACAGTTCCATTGTAATCTTGACCCAGGCTGGCCAGCCTTGCATCCGCTATATAGGTCCGCGTTTGGCGAGCACGGTGACCGAGTCTGAGTTGCGTTGTATCCTGTCCGAGCCCTTGCCGAATGGCGCTTTGGACGATCGACCGCAGATTTCCGTTGCCAGCACCTATGCCGATCCGACCTTTATGGAACCGGCGCTAAAAATCCTCTGCCAGGGCCGCCACTGGGCCCCGCAATTCCAGCTGCAAGACGAGTCTGGTAGCGCAGAGCACATTGAATACCGACTCCTGGACCCTAAAACTGGCCTACTCTTGGTGTGGCGACTGGGAGTTTGTGCTGAGAATGATGTGTTTACCCTCGACTGCCAGTTTGAAAACACCGGTGCAGACCCGATTGCCATCGTGCAGTGGCTCACCACGCTGCCAATCCCCAAGGCAATGAGTGCGGTTAAGGCGTTCACCGGCCGCTGGGTGCATGAGTTCCAACCACAGGATTGTTCGATTCCGTTAGGTGTCCTAGAGTTTAAAAATATTAAGGGCCGTTCGTCACACGATCATTTCCCCGGTTTATTGATCGCGGATGCGCAGTTGAATGAACACTCGGGGTCTTGTTTTGGTTTCCATCTCGGCTGGAGCGGTAACCATTGCCAACGGGTCGAGCGCAGCCAAAACGGCCTGACGCAATATCAGGCCGGTATTGAACTGATGCCCGGTGAGTTAGAACTCACCCCGGGAGGGCGCTTTCAGGCGGCCCCACTCTACTTCACGCACACTGAACAGGGTTTGGGTGGCATCGCGCAGAATTTCCAGCGTTTTGTGCGGGCCGAGATTCTCCGCTTCCCCAGTGACCGGCCGCGCCCGGTGCATATCAACACCTGGGAGGCGATTTACTTCGACCATCGCCAATCGGAACTCGACGCACTGGCAGCGGCGGCTCAAGACTGTGGTATCGAGCGGTTCGTCCTCGATGATGGTTGGTTTACCGCCCGGCGCAACGATAGGGCCGGTCTCGGCGACTGGGTTGTTGATACCGAGGTGTATCCAGACGGATTGCACCCACTCAAAGACACCCTGGCCGCACATCAGCTGAGCTTCGGTCTCTGGTTTGAACCGGAAATGGTTAATAAGGATTCCAATCTATTTCGTCAGCACCCCGATTGGTTGCTGCAATTGGATGATCTGACCCAAAGTTCCGGTCGTAATCAATGGGTACTGGATATCAGCCGCGCAGAGGTAACCGACTATCTGTTTAACCAGATCGATACTCTACTGCGTGAATATCCCATCGAATATATCAAGTGGGACATGAATCGAGATCTGTCCCAGGCCGGTAATGGCCAAGGCCGACCGGTTTATCACCGCTATGTGACCAGCCTCTATGACCTGCTGGCGCGGCTTCGGGCGGCCCACCCGAGCGTAGAAATTGAATCCTGTGCTTCAGGGGGCGGGAGAATGGATTATGGCATCTTGCGGCATACCCAGCGGTTTTGGTTAAGCGACTGTAATGACGCCAACGAACGGCAAACCATGCAGCAGTGGGCCGGCCTATTTTTCCCCAGCGAAGTTCTGGGCAGCCACGTTGGCCCAGATAAGAGCCATACCACCTCGCGCTCGCACGCACTCGCTGTGCGCGCCGGTACTGCATTGTTTGGCCATATGGGTGTGGAATGGGACGTCCGTGAAGCCTCGGGAGCGGACAGAGAAGCGCTTACACACTTTATCGGCCTCTACAAAGAACTGCGCGGGCACATTCACAGCGGTATTCGGCGCCCATTGCAAACGCCGGATAAACACCAGATTGGTTTCACCGTTGCTTACCAGGACGGCCTTTTGGTCAGTGTTTTTCAACAGACGATGCCGGAGCTGGCCACACCCGGGCCCCTACTGCTACCGATGCTCGATCCCCAGGCTCGCTATCGGTTACGCATTTTGATTCAGCCTGAACACGCCAATCATCTGATGAAACAGCCACCCGACTGGTTGGTTGCCGAAAACTTGGAGCTTAGCGGTGAACTACTGCTGCGCTGCGGGTTGGCGTTACCGGTACTCGATCCGGAATCCTTATTGGTACTGCAACTTGATCGGGTGCCTGATTAAACACCACCGGCGAAAGCGCTCTGTGGTGGCAAGAATTTGGTCTTTTTGACTGGACCAATTGACGAGGTTTGGAAGACCTACAAAAAACTTCCGCAACGAAAAGTTCGGAGCTGCGGGCGGCTGATAAGGCGTCTGCAAACCCGAAACAATAAGAGTGGCTTTTTCGTCACCCAACAATAACAAAGGACGATACTATGACGCTAAAAAAACTTGTCACCTCAGGTGTCTTGGGCGCAGCAATGCTCTCGCAGGCCTATGCCGGCACTCTGGTGATCAACTCAAATCAATCGGATCCAGCGCCTAAGCAAGCCTGGGCTGACATGATTGCTCAGTTTGAAACTGAAAATCCGGATATCGATGTTAAGGTCAACCAATACGATCACGAAGGTTATAAGAGCGTGCTGCGTAACTGGTTAGTGACCTCGCCACCGGACGTAGTATTTTGGTTTGCTGGCAATCGGATGAAGTTTTTCGTTGATCTTGGACTCTTTGAAGACGTCTCCGATGTTTGGGCCAATGAAGGTCTCAACGACAGCATGTCTTCTACCAAGGCCTCGTTATCTGTCGACGGCAAGAAGTACGGCGTGCCTTACTCTTACTACCAATGGGGTATCTACTACAACAAGGGCATATTCGATAAGTTGGGTCTGAGCGAGCCGCAAACGTGGGATGAATTCATCGCCGTCTGTGACGCGTTAAAAGCCAATGCCATTACACCTATTACCATCGGTACCAAGTACCTGTGGACTGCCGCTGGCTGGTTTGACTACCTGAATATGCGCACCAATGGTTTGGATTACCACATCGATCTGATGGACGGCAAAATCCCTTACACCGATGCGGGCGTGAGAAACACCTTTGCCAACTGGAAGCAGCTGGTCGATGGCGAATACTTCCTAGAGAACCATGCATCTTACAGCTGGCAAGAAGCTCAGCCACCGATGTTTAATGGCGAAGCGGCAATGTACTTGATGGGCAATTTCTTAACCCCTAACTTCCCTGAAGGTATGGATTTTGATTTCTTCCCATTCCCCATTATCGATCCATCTATTGGTCGATATGAGGATGCGCCAACTGATACCGTGCACATCCCGTCACGCGCTAAAAACAAAGCTGATGCTCGTAAGTTCTTGGCCTATGTCGCACTGCCAGAGAACCAAACCAAGCTCAACATGGCTTTGAATCAGCTGCCACCGAACAAGTACGCCACAGCAGCAGACAACAAGTTCCTGACCCAAGGCAATGAAATGCTCGGTTCGGCCGATGGTACCGCTCAGTTCTACGATCGGGATACCGATCCGGCGATGGCATCAGAAGGCATGAAAGGCTTCCAGGAATTCATGGTTCACCCTGAGCGTCTAGATAAGATCTTGGATAACTTAGAGCGTGTGCGTCAGCGCATCTTCAAGTAATCTAAAAAAGTTTCAACGTAATAAGCAAGAGGTGGCCTAGGCCACCTCTTTTTTTGTCTGCGATTTAACCGCCTCGGCGACCCATGTCAGCATCTAGAGGGCCTTAGCCTGGGCCTCATCGACAACCGTCATACGTTGGCCTTGTTGGGCTGACTGATGCGCCAGCGCCAGTAGATGGATCGCCAATATGGAATCATCGATGGGGACTGGCGATTGCGCACCCTGTTCCAGGCAGAGCGCAACCTGATGCCAAAAGGCGCCATAGTTACCCGGTTTGGTGGTGACTAACTTACTCTGATGCGCCTGATAAAGGATGCCCCAATGCTCATCGGATTCCTGCCCCCAACGCTCATCGAGTAAATCTTCACCCAGTTTCAGGGCACTTTCTTGAACGTCTAGGCCAAACTTCACGAAGGAGCCCTCGGTGCCTTCCAAGGCAAAACGCGGATTGGGACCGGCGCCAAAGCTGCTGCTACCCAAGACCACCTGAAGCGACTCATAGTCGAGCCATATCTCAAAGTTATCATCCACCTCGGCCCCGTCGCGCAGGCAGCGGATATTAGCGGTCAGGGTCTTCGGACAACCGAACAGGGCAATCGCCTGATCGATTAGATGAGGCGCTAGATCCCAAGTAATACCGGTACCCTGGCCCTGTTGCTCGCGCCAGCGTGAGCGCACCTCGGGTCGGAAGCGGTCGAATCGACTGACCAGGCGTTTGACCTGACCGACCGACTGATTATCGATCAGGCCCTGTATGGTTAAAAAATCGCCGTCCCAGCGTCGGTTTTGAAACACGATCAATTGCCGCTCGCATTGCGCGGCTAAAGCCTTGAGAGTTTCGGCCTGCGCCACCGTAAAGACAAAGGGTTTCTCGACGATCACATGACAGCCCTGCTCTAGGCAGTATTTTGTCTGCTCGAAGTGGGCGTGGTTGGGTGAGGTGATCACCACCAGGTCCAAGGTGTCGAACGCCAGATCGGCGAGATTTTGGACCACCGCAATCTCAGGATGGGACAGATGAAAGGCATCGGGTTTCGAGGTCACCATATGGGACCATAGAAAGCCCGGTTCCATCTGCAGATACGGGATATGAAAGGTTTGCGCCGAAAAACCATAGGCCACTATTGCCGTACGAATCATATAGCCTCTTACCCACTTAGGGTCCAATGTGAAAATGAATGTCTCGTTTTACTCTACCATTAGGATTTGCGGCGCAACAGTTATTCACTGCGATAAAGAGTAACAACAATGTTACCTAGGTGCGCTGGGTACCAGCGCCGCGATCGCCCACTGGACCCCAGTCGGGAGGCGCTCTATGATCGATCATTGCAGCACTATTTCATGGCCGATGCACAGCCCGGTCGCCTCAGTACGCTAAATGGGTTTATACCAATGACATCTGACCATCCTAAGGCCTTGCTGCTTTCCGGTTATCACGCGCTCAGTCAACAAGCATGGGCCGAGTTTTTAGTGCACAGTTGCACCCATTACCAATGGCAAACCATCGCCCTGCCCGCGCGTTTTTTTTCCTGGCGCATGCGCGGTGCGCCGCTGTCTCTCTCGGCCCAAAACGATCCCTTGTTACACCAACACTATCAACTCTTGGTAGCGACCTCATCGATAGATTTAGCTGTGGTGCAGAGTATTTACCCGACGTTACGCCAAGTGCCGAGCATACTGTATTTTCATGAAAATCAATTTGCCTACCCGACCGACAATCAACCCAAGGCGGTCATCGATTGGCAGATGGTCAACCTCTATGCCGCCCTGCGGGCCGATGCCTTGGTATTCAACAGCGACTATAATCGCCAGTCCTTTCTAAGCGGTGTGGCCGCCTTGATGAAAAAGCTGCCCGACCTGGTACCCCAACACCTCTGTACCGGCTTGGCGCACAAGGCCCAGGTTATGCCGGTGGCCATCGCCGCGCCGCGCCCTGGCCGGGCGCAAGAGCCAACCGGCGCGACGTGGCGCCTGCTGTGGAATCATCGTTGGGAATGGGACAAGGGTCCGGAACTGCTCTTGGCGATCGTGGCACAACTGGCGGCATGCAACTTTCCCTTTAAACTGATCTTAACCGGCCAGCAGTTTCGCACCATCCCTGCCGCCTTGCGCGAACTCTGTGCGCGCTTTCCAGATTATCTTGAGCAGTCTGGCTATATT
>Ga0209195_1000664_pt1 | contig 25342 bp, 36 predicted proteins | sample COGITO_mtgs_1004_3_FD_184788 | JGI IMG/M metagenome (GOLD analysis project Ga0209195, IMG submission 184788) | Pelagic marine microbial communities from North Sea - COGITO_mtgs_100420 (SPAdes) (version 2) | ecosystem: Environmental > Aquatic > Marine > Epipelagic ...
TCGCTGCGGTTTCGGTGTCGCATTCGCTCCGCACGCGATACTTGCACTGGACCTTTAACTCGATGATGCGAACCGGACTCGGCTCGTCTTGGGGTTCGCTCGCGTCGTAGATGACCACGTCGGGACGTTGCCCCTCAGTCTTCGTGTACTCGCGGCCGGAAGGATCTTTACGCGTGACCTCGGCGATGTAGCGTGTTTCATACTGGATGTCCGGAGAGATCGATGTCCCCGATGATGCGCCCTGAGCCGTCGGATGAATCGCGCCCAGCAACGACGGGTCGTTGTTCAAGCGATAGATGAACCGGGATTGCGCGATGAACTCGATCGGTGCGCTGTAGCGACCGCAATCGCTCGGGAAGTAGACATGACCCGGCGCTTGCTTTGCGGCATCGAAGCACCCCGGATTGGTGATGCCGCCGCGAGTGCTCATCTCGTACCCGGCAATACACGCCTCCCTTGCGCTGGCCGGTATCGACGGGTCCTGGTCGTTCGGATCACACGTAGCCATCAGCGGCTCGCTAGAGCCGCGGACGAACGGGTCACGAGAGTCGGCCACGGCAGGAACCACTGCCGCTGCTAGTCCACCGACGACTATGGTTGCGGCCACTACCGCACGAACAAGAACTCCCATGACCTAGCCTCCGGTTGCCTCCCACACCTGGATTGCGGCGTGTCATAGTCGTCAACGAAAGAAGGCAATCCGAGTTACGGCCCACGGGCGGGGAGGACACAATTTGTCTAGTCAGCAGAAGGTAACGACCGACTGGGACCACCAAGAGTTCGCCTACTACTTCGGCGAGGGTGGCGACGTCATGGTGTGGTTCATCACAGCTAAAGGGATCAACGTGCTGGATGCCGAGCGTGCGTGCCAACAGGCGGTCCGGGACACCCAGGACGCACACCAAGAACAGCATCCGGCCAATGACTGCTACGAGGTCAACACCGTCATCGAACAAGACGGCGCGGTGATGATCTCGTTGAACAACGTCGCCACCGCCGAGACCGCGACCGCCGCGGTCACCGCTATCATCGGCCGGCTCGCCGATGCTGGGATGAGAGGACACCTCACGACGAACAGCCCCGCCGCGCCGGCCATGCTGAGGAGGTGGGACGAGATCAATGAAGCGACAAGGATCGACGACCTCTTCCCGGCAGGGTTCCTGTACTGGAAAGGCTATACCTACCCCCATGGTGAGACCAAGCGTCTTGTTCCGGCCTGGCATACCGACGAAGCGTTCCGCAGCGAACTCATCGAATGGGCGCTGGAGTGGACCCAACAGTCCGCCCGCCCCGAGGACCGCTTCGCCGGGCACGTACAGATCACCCTGCGCGGCACCGCGGTCGTCCTACCCCTCACCGCAGCTGCCGCCTACCTCGAACGGCACCTGACCAGCAGCATCGCCCCCCAGGTGCACTGGATCTGCGATGAGAGCGGACAACGCGAACGCACCGTCGGCTTCGACCCCCGTGGTCGGATGGTCTTCAACGCCATCGACCACACCACCAGCGCACTCGACCAAGCCGCCCTGATCCGCGATGTCTTGATCGAGCACGCACCGCGCATCGAGCTCGGATTCATCCGCACCGGACCACAACGCCCCGACGGCGACGTGAATCGCACCATCGATAGCCCCCGCTACCCACCCCAGCTGATCGGCTACCCGCACCACCCCAAACTAGGTGGGTATCACCAGTTCGGCCGTCACCACGACCACCACCAGATCCCCGACGCCTACCCGATCAGCATCGTCACCAACGCCCACCTCGCCAACGCCCATGACCTTTCGGCTTGGGCCATCACCGACATTGGCGACGGCAAACACCTCCTCGAACACCCAGACCCCCACGTCTGGTTCACCAACGAGGGACCCGATGATCGGACCCTGGCCGTGGCCCGCGCCGACTTCGGCACCATGATCGTCACCGACCACCGCCGCTGATCCAAAGGTCACCTGACGCGCTTGCCAGCCACCAAGAAGCACGCAGGCCGACACCACTGCGAGACGCTGGACCCCTCAGCACCGACGAGCAAAGTGGCATCCGCGCCTTCATCACGGGTTGCACTGCCCGCCTGCACACCAGCCCGCGGCCGCGCGCAGACCAGTTGAGTCCCCAAATCGCCAGAATGGCTCGCGGACCAGCCACTGTCACTGAGTCGGAGGCAGGGCCCTAGGGGTCACAACACCGACCATGGGGCTCCACGGCATCAACGCCGAGCAGGCCAACTCGTCGACACGTTGGTGGACTCGATGGTCACACAGTGGGGCGCAGACGACCCATCTGGGCGACGTTCCGTTACCTTTGCCGACCCCCGGCGTTGTCAGGGTGAACGCTGGGCAACGAGGCCCACTCCACCCGCTGCCCGCCCGATCGGTCTCGCATTGTGCACCCCCCAAGTCCACTCGACGGCGAGCACGTCTACGACGCCGCAACTTTCGGGGACGCGACCATCGTCGTTGCGATGCTGAACCACCACCAGATCGATTGCCGCGTCCTTCCAGAAGGCGATGGACGACGGTTCGCGTTCGTGCCTGTCGATGATCAGGAGGAAACCGCGGTCGGGCTGATCGAGCGCTGGGCTCCGGATGCTGTTCGGGTGCAGGCATAGAACAACTCCGCCCTGGCCGTTGACACTGACACGGGGTGAGTAGCGCGGCTCCTGACTCCGGAGGTCTCAGGGATACCCAGGGCCTCGGGTCAGGTGTCGAGGGCTTCGAGACGAATGAACCGACCCGGCGTCGACAGGGAGGAAGACGCTGGGCCGGTTCCAGACCGAGGGGTATGGGTGGGTCGGTCCTTTGTCGTGCAACACGAAGATACGTCCGCATAGCTTCGGGCGTTGGGCATTTCGATCAGCTGCCCGGGGAACGATTCGGGGCGCTGCACGGGCTCATGGGCTGTTCGCAGGTCGGCACCGGGGTGTGGGGGGGGATCCGCCGTTGGGGACGGGCCGGTCCCTTGCCTACTCCTCGTATGTCGAGATTGCCCGCGCGTGTTCGGGTTCGCCGGTCTCAACTAGGCGTCGCGCAGCTAAGTGTTGCCGGGGAAGGTGGCATGGGTGAGTTCGAGGTGGTCGTCGGTGATCGCGACATTGTCCCAGAACTGGCCCCCGGGGTACTGCTTCGGTGAAGGGAGACCGTCTGCCTGCAGGTAAGTCAACATTCGTCCGGCCAGCGAGGGACGGGGAAGCCGCGGGCCGTTTCGGCGAAGGGCACAGCATCCAAAGGGTAGTGGCGAAGTGTGCTCGTTCAGTCCCTTTCCGCTTGGGCGCTCATGGCGATCGCGTTGTAGATGAACTGCCAGCGCTCTGTTGTTCGTGGCGCTTCGCCGCGGAACTTGATCCCGGCGAGCATCAGGACGTCGGACTCGGGTAGTCCGGCGTCGTTGGCGAATTCGATGAGTGATGCGGGTACCTCGTTTGTCGTTGTTGGTCGGATTGTGCGTCCGAGGATGTCTGCGAGGGTGAGCCCGAGGGCGATGCCGATTTTGTGCAGGACGGCGGCTCCGGGTCTGCTGCCCGTGCCGTTCTCAATGGTCGACAGGTAGGACTTGCTGACTCCGGAGCGTTGGGCCAGCTGAGTCAGCGTGAGGTGCTGCTCGGTGCGCATCACTCGTATCCGCGTCCCGATGGTCTTCGCGTCGTCGGGGCCGGGTGCATCTTGGTCCTGCGCATTCATTCGCGCAGGGTCCGGATCTGTTGGATGCCAATGAGAAGGACTCGCATAGTGGTCTCGCCTTCGGAGTTGTTGATGGGGTAGGGCCGCGCGTTGATTCGGTATGGTCCGGGAGCGCGGAGTGCAGTCATGTCGACCACGGTGTCAACGTCCTCACCGAGGCTGGCGTTGAACGCCGGGTGGTCACGCGGAATGGACTTGTTGATGGGGATGAACGCCTCGAGTCTCGGCGAGGTCGCGCTGCTCGCAACTCGGAGCTCGGGAATCGGGTTGGCTCGGCTGGTGGCGAATGTGAGGCTGGCGAAGATGGCGTTGCTGGGTGACAGGCGTACGAAGCGTCGAGCGGTCGCCTCCAGGCTCGCTTCGAACGTTGCGGCGATGTGTTCGATGCTGTCCCATCCGAAGGGCGCGTCGGCGAAGGCCGGGCCCGCGAAGCGTCTCGGCAGCAGCAACTCGCTGGCTCCCACGTCAGCCAGCCACTCGATGTTGAGCCCTCTGCCGGCACCAGGAGATGAGCGACCAGGGGTGCAGCGAAAATTTCGCTGCATCGTGAATCCCGGCAGCATGGTGTGGCAGATCTCGTGACCGATGGTGAACCGTTGCCGTTCACGCCGGTCGAGTGCCGAGACTTCGATTCGCAGGCGACCCCTGTCGTTGATCAGGCAGCCTGAGTGCCCGCCCGTTAGGCACTCATCGATCTCACCAATCGACTGCAGACTGGCCAGCAGCGGCAGGTCTACCGGCGGGCTGACTTCACCAAGAAGGCTGAGCTCCTCGGCTAGGTCTTCCATCACGACGTCGTCAGGCACTCCGGGACGCTGGCGCGTGGCCTCGGCGTGAGTTGACAACTCCTCAATCGGTCTCATCCGTAGTAACGATAGCTCGTTCGCGTTGACGGACTCAGTACCCGCGTGTCATGCTAGTCCTCAATTCCGAACGCATGACACTTATTCGAGAACAGCCGTGAGCCGACTGTCTGCGCATCTACTGACCTAAGGAGTTACCACCATGACTGATAGCACTGCCGCCGAGGCGGTCTCGCCTCCTCCCCCGCAACCCGCTGGCCACGGCGCTACACCGACTCGCGGAGTCGGAAACGTGCCCCGCTCCTCGACCGAGACTGGCAAGTTTGGGCGACTTTTCCGCGGCCTGACGCCACTCGTGCTCGACGATCCCCAGGTCGAGGCTGTGGTGGCCACCATGATCGACGACGGCACTGCCGCTGGGCCAGGCGGCGGTTGGAGCGCCGAGCCCACCGCGGCTGACGCCGGCATTGCTGCGGGTTGGACCTACTTCGCGCAGTTCGTCGACCACGACATCACCTTCGATCCGACCTCGATGCTGGATCAGGCCAACGATCCCGACGCCCTGGAGAACTTCCGAACGCCACGCTTCGATCTCGACAGCGTCTATGGTCTCGGCCCGAGCGCCAACCCTTGGCTCTACGATCAAACCGACCCCGACAAGCTGCTGGTCGGGGTGAACTCGCCCGAGTTCCTGCAGCACGACCTCAGCCGCAACCACCAGGGCCGGGCACTGATCGGCGACCCTCGCAACGATGTTCACGTCATCCTTGCCCAGCTACATCTCGCGTTCGTCGAGTTCCACAATCACGTCGTTGACCTTGTCCGGGCCAACCCCGAGCTCGTGACCGGCGTGCCAGCGACTCCCCTAGGTGGGAGCTGGGGCGGTGCAGCGCAACCAACCGACCAGCCAAGCTTCGCCCAGATCGTCACCTTGGTGCGATGGCACTACCAGTGGCTCGTCCTGACCGAGTTTCTGCCAAATGTAGCTGGCGAAGCAACAGCGAATGCGGTACTCAGCCGGACCAGCACCGGACGCCTCGAGACCCACCTCAAGCTCTACAGCGTTCGGCGCAAACCCTGGATGCCCGTGGAGTTCTCGGCAGCCGCCTACCGCTTCGGGCACAGCCTCGTACGAGACGCCTACCTACTCAACGGCAACGGCATTCCGGTTCTGCCGGTGTTCTCTCCCGCCGGTGACACCGATCCGCTGGCAGACCTGCGCGGCTTCCGGCGACTACCGGCCGGGTGGGAGATCGAATGGCACCGCTTCTTCGATGGCCTCCCCGCATCGGGACCTGACACCCAGCGGGCGCGCCTATTCGATACCCGGATGGCTGCTCCGCTGCACAACCTGCCGCCGTCGGTCGACCAGATGCGGCGCTCCCTGGCCCTGCTCAACATCAAGCGCGGTATCGCACTCGAGCTGCCCAGCGGAGAAGACTTCGCCACCGCAGTCACCGGCAAGCTGCAAACGAGCACTCCCGCCATCGACACGGGCCTCCCCCACCCGGCACCCCTGTGGTTCTGGCTGCTCAAGGAATCAGAAGTCACCACGGGCGGACAATCTCTGGGCCCCGTCGGTGGGCGCGTCATCGCCGAAGTCCTCGTCGGGCTGGCCAAGAACGACCCGTCGTCCTTCCTGAAGGCACAACCAGAATGGGTTCCCACCCTCGGCGCAACGCAGGGAGCGTTCACTATCGCTGACGTGCTCACCATCGCCCAAGTCACGCTGTGAGCACCAGTTCCGGAGTCGCCGCTTTTAGTACGTGCGCGGTGACTCCGGGGCTCATTGCCATGCAGACAACTGGGTGCGGGCAGCAAATGGACTCTACTGATTCGGCGGATTCAAGCGGCTCCGAGCCTCACCACGAGACCCTCGCCCGGTCAGGACTCCGTGCTCGTCCTCAACGCCGGCGACATGCCATCCATAGACGGGCAACAGAGCCCGGTGGCGCAGGTGCACGCCGACCACGGAGTCCAGTGCACATCTTGGGCCTTCGGCGAGCGCGTCCACGCCGCCGGACTGCTCCTGCTACCGCAGAAAGAGGAAGACGGGTCGAGCGGGCGAACGCACGCTTCGACCTCACGAGTGCCACCGGGGTGAGTCGCTGAAGGCTGGCGCTGATGGAGTCGAGGAGCGCCTGGGCGTCTGGGGTTTGGGTCCTCGGCGGCGTGGTCGTGACCGGGAGATTCGCCGAGCGCTTATAGCGCAATGACGCCGAGCGTAAGGTAGCACACGAAAGCAACAAAGGAGGCCCAGGCCCAGCCGTTGTTGGTATAGAGCACGCGCCGAACCACAGGGCGCGGCATCCAGAAAACCCAGAGGTGCTTGGGATGGAAGACGCGCGCGTAGTTGACGTCCGACATTATGATCGTGAGCGTAAACCAGATCATCGAGAGGGAGCCGAAAACGATCCCTGCAACGATATTGAGCTTGGTGTTTGAGTCGCCCAGACTGACGATAGCCATCACCAAAGACAGTGCGACCGTCAGACACTGAGCACCGTCGAACGCGCGGGTAATTTTCAGCACCATGAAAGGCGGCTGCATGTTACTCGGCAAGAAGATCTTAATCGGGTCCTGCGCCCGATTAGGCAGATTGAGTGCCGGCTGGAGGATTTGACGCTCTAACTCTCTCGAGACCGTCTCGCTCATAATTGCCTGCGAGCAGACAGCTACTAGCACCACTGCCGCGGAAGCGAAGAACGGCAACGCAAGGTCATAGTGCACGGCGTCGGCCTACGGACAGCTCGCGCACTGGAAGTCGACCTCGTCCGTCTCGATCTCCCCAGGACTTCCGTAGAACTCGGTGACGGCCACACGGATCTTCCACCGATGGGCGGCGACCGTACATGGAACGCCAGGTGCCGGCGTCATTGAGCACTCAGCCATCTTGCTAATCGCGTTGAGTTCAATACCGCTCTTCAAGCGGAAGTGCTCGACCCACCGACGACGGGTAGCGCCAGGTGGAACGACGTAGGAGAACCCAGCGTCCACCAAGCGCGCGTCCACATCGAACTCCGCAGCTGTGCCGACGAGCAGCCGCGCCTCGTGAAACTGTTTGCTCGCTTTCTGGTCGAAGCGAGTGTCCAACTTTACGATTTCGGGCGAGTACACCCTTGACCAACGCACCGCGACCACCTCCGGGAATCGCGGGCAACGTTAGCCCATTCAGTTCAGACAGACGGCGCCGGGTAGTCCTGCAGCAAGTCATCGAGACGGTCAACGACCTGCGTCGACGACGCGCCGACGCTTGGGGTGCCGGTGAGCCTGAGCAGGTTGCCAAGAAGTTCCCGATCGTCAACGCTGCAGACGATGAAGCACTCGTGCAGCTTTAGCTTCCCGTCGTCGGACGCTCCGGCATCTGACCTCCAAGCGATTGCCAGGCGGTCGCCGTTAAGGCGCGCGAAACTGATCTCGTCGAAGCCCGTGCGGATGTGACCGATCATGTCGCCCGCAGGCCCTTGCACCCACTCGTCGCGCTCTACGAGTCCGCCCTCGGACGGCGCATAGGACTCGCCGGCACACGACAGGAGTGCGTCGACAGCTGGCTGCAGGGGCAATGCGCACGTCCACGAAACGGAGAAGAAGCCCTCACCCTTTTCAAAAGAGACGTACTCACCGTTGTCGAACGGGATGCGGCGGGCCTCGTTCCCTACATTCATGTAGTTCTCCGGGGACTTCATCGTGCCCAGCTCGTAGTAGACGGCGAGGTTGGTATCGAGGAGTCGCTGGTGAGCCGGATTGGTGAGTGGGATGCACTCGACCCAGTCGTCCAACTTGCCAAGCTGCCCCGAGAAGACGGGGTCTTCGAGGTTGCCGTACGAGACATCGCCAAGCCCGTGCAGCGCGAGCGACCGGAATACTCGGTACTGCTTTGTTGCGGTGCCGACGTCGCCCTTGATTCGACGTGCGACAGTGTCGCCGACCAAACCGTTTTTCCGGACTCCGGGCGGCTTCTCGCGAGGCTGCGAGCGCTCCTCATCATTCGCAGCAGGGACTCGCTCGCGTTCCATGAGCCCCACTCAGTCCACCCTCTCATTGCCAGCGGCAGCGCCGGCTTCGCCCTTGACTGTGATGGGAGGACATTACGCATGATCTGCCCCTCACTGTGAGGATTCGGTCGTTCCTCGTCAAAGTAAAATAGACAACATCGGTTCGGCATTCGCCGGGATCGGCTACCGAACGACCCGTCTGTACGTCGGCGGTAGAAGCGGCTCGTCTGCCCACCCCCACTCGTCGGGAGTAGGACGAACGACGGTAGCCGACCCTTCCCAAAGGCGCCTAGCCGTATCTGGTTACGACTGCGTGACGTCCGCAGTGCGGCACGGGTGGAATCGGCGACGGGGACGGCTGCAACTCCGGCCACTTCGAGCTCCTCAGTAGTATTGGCACTCACGGCGAAGTATTACGCGGGATTCGACGATAACGTGGGATACTAGCCGCGTGTCCGCGACTGACGAGGCTTCACCGAACGAGGCGTTCGGGAGCGCTCGCGAACGCCTCGAGCCGGGAGCATTCGAGCCAGGCGCCTTGCTCGATCTGTTCCGAGACTTCGGCATCACACGGCACGACGTCCTCCACCGTGTCCATCAACTCGTACGAGCGTCCGCTGGAGACGACCAGCTACCGCCCCACGAAACGGCACGGGTCAGCTACCGAGATTTTGCTGGCATCATCGAGGCCTTTCGCATCCTCATCGAGCGAGATGCGCCAGCCGCCGCGACCCGGCGCATGGACACCGCAAAGCTCTCCCGCGACCTGCTTGACCTGCGACGCCTGGGCTTTACTCATCCACTCCTGCAAGCCCGGTTGGGGTACGACGGTGGCGCGCTCGCAGTTGTTGCTGGCGGCGGGCACTTCGAATCCACCGGACAGCTGTTCCTCACGGCGCCGAGCGGACAGGTACCCCAGTTCATGCGAGCCGTGTATGGACAGTTTGATCACTGGCTTGTCGGGCGGCTGCGAGCAGAGTACGAGCGCGCCGGCCGTCCCGACTTCGGCACGTTCGAGGATCGGTTCACTGACCCGCAGTAGTTGCTGCTGCCGGTTCGCGGAACCGGACACCCCAAAGGGCGGAAGCCGCGCATCAGGTCGCTGGGCAATCGGCCCCGCTCGCCAGGAGCTCCAACGAGCTCACTCCGACTGGAGAAGCACGTCGCACCTGAGTTGGATCATTTGGCTTAGTGCCTTGCGTGAGGGTTTGGAGGGCGTTGAGGATCTCGGTCTCGTGGTCGCCGAGTGCGGGCGGGATCGTGGTGATGACGCAATTGACCTCGCCGCGCGGCCCATCTTCCATCACACCCGTGATGCGATCGAGGCGCACCTCACGATTGTGTTTGCCCCCCTCGCGATCGCCCGGCACCTGCAGAACACGACCGGGCTTAGCACCCGAAAAGATCGTCCAGGCCGCACCAGCCCCTGATCGCCGGGTTGAGCCGGCGCAGGAGGTCTGCGAGCGTTCGATGGGCTGCTCGACGCGTCAACAGCCGGATCTTCGCCTTGATCGAAGCAAGTGACTTCTTCGATGGGTAGGTGTAGACCGTTTGCTTGCGCCCGCCTCGTCCTTGCCAGGTCCGGCGCTGGATGCGCCAGCCGAGAAAGTCGAAGCCGTCCTCGATGTGGGTCAGGTGAGTCTTCTTGCGACAGGCTCAAGCCCATCGGTGTAATCACTGCGGCCACTTCGCCGAATAGCGCTTCTGCACTTGCGCGTGGTCCACGGACGAGAACAACGAAGTCGTCGGCGTACCGGACGAGTTTCATCGTTGCGCCCCCGGCGCGTAGATGCTTGGCGCGTGTCCATGACGGACCGAGCGCTTCCCACTTGGTGGTGAAGTGCTCATCCAGCACGGACAAGGCGATGTTGGCCAACAGCGGCGAGAGAATCCCACCCTGTGGGGTGCCAGTGCGGGTGTCCCTGTTCAGGCCGTCCTCGGTGAGGACGCCCGACTTCAGGAACGCGCGGACCAGCCCCAGGACCCGCTTGTCAGCGACTCGACCACGGACCCGCTCCATCAGAGCGGAGTGGTCGATCTCGTCGAAGCACGCCTTGATGTCACCCTCGAACACCCACTCATAAGAGCGGTTGCCCGTTGTGTAGAAGTGAATCTCAGCGACCGCGTCCTGGGCTCGTCTTCTTGGTCGGAACCCGTAAGAGCTGGGTTCGAAATCGGCATCGAAGATCGGCTCCAGCACCAGCTTCAAGGACGCCTGGATGATCCGATCGAGCATCGTCGGAATCCCCAACGAGCGGAACTTCCCGCCCGCTTTCGGGATCCGACGCTGCCGTACCGGCATCGGCGCGAACTCGCCGGACTTCACCTGATCGCGAAGCCCAGCGAGCATCTCGGTCACCTCCTCGGCGGGAACGAATCGAGGAACGACTCCGTCCACGCCAGCGGTGCGACCGCCCTTGTTGCCCCGGACCCGGTCCCACGCTGCCAAGAGGAACGCGGGATCATGCACGAGGTTGAACAGATCATCAAAGCGACGGTCTGGATCGGCCGTCGCCCATCGGTGCAGCTTCGTTTGCATCGCAAGTACTCGGTGCCACGCCACGGTCGTTTCCACGACGTCGCCCGGCCACGAAACACTGGTATTCACCGGTGACTCCTTCTCATGCATCAGTTGCTGCTGAACCACACTGAGCCCCTTCGCCATGTAGTCGGCTTTCCCGACCTCGGACTACTACGAGCTCTCCGCCCCCTGCCGAGGACATCAATCGGCGACGGACCTTCCCCCACGTCCCGGCTGGCTGCGCGGGTACGTTCGGGGTCCCCGGCAGGGTTCCCACGTTCACTGCTGACCGTTCGACGGGACCGGCACCCAGCTATGCCCCTGCACCATCGCCATGGCTACGCCGCAGGCCTTCACCATGGCCTCCCGGGGCGACGACATTCTCCGCCCGAGGAGTTCCCCACCGGCCGACCAAGAACCGGACAAGCCGATCGCTGGCCACCACAACCGATGGGTACGCGGTGCGACCCAGCCCATGTCCGCCAGGTTCCGGGCTGGTGGGTGCGCTTGAGGGGCGTTCAGACACTGGTTCCTCACGTATGCCTCTCCGTCTTGCTAGCCGAGCCCGCACCATCTGGCAGTACTGGTACGTCTCGTCGTTGTCAGGGCCGCTGTCCACCCTCACCCCCGTCCCAGGGATCGGGCTGCCCTCAGCTTCACCGCACTGCTGCGACAGCACGGCCGTGCAGGTCTTTCACCTCCACTCGGTCAAACAGCGCCTCGTGGCGCACCAGATCGGCGACCCACAACTGATTCGGGGCGCTCGCGACGAACTTGCGGTCCACGAGGTCCTCGGGCCGATCGGTCTCGGCACCGTCCCCGATGGTGGTCTTGCGGGTCTTCTCGCGCGGTATCCCGCGAAGCCGCTCGGCGCGCATGAGGCGCTCGACGGTGCATCGCGCCACACAGACGTCTCGACGGTTCAGCGCAGCGTGGACCTTGCGCGCGCCGTAGACACCGAGGTTGGCCTTGTGCGCGACCAAGATGTCGGTGACGAGTTCGGCGTCCCTGACGGCGCGTGCTGAGGGCGGCCGGGCCCTTGCGGCGTAGTAGGTGCTCGGGGCGATCTGAACGCCGGCCTCTTTCAGCGCGGTGCAGATCGGCTCGACCCCGAACCCCTCGCGGTGCTGGTCGATGTAGTCGACCAGCACCGCCGTGGGCACTGCTACTTGATCTTGCGGTCGAGCTCCGCGGCGGCGAAAAACGCTGCGCTCGTGCGGAGGATCTCATTGGTCCGACGGAGCTCTCGGACCTCACGCTCGAGCTGGATGATCCGCTCTGCCTCGACCGACGTGGTGCCTGGACGGACCCCACCGTCGATCTCGGCCTGGCGGACCCAGTTACGCAACGTCTCGGGGTGCATCCCAAGCTGCTCGGCCACCCTGGCGATCGCGCCCTGCTTCGTCGACGGATCACTACGCAGCTCGACCGCCAACCTCGTGGCCCGCTCACGCAACTCGTCTGGGTACTTCCTCGGTGCTGCCATGACTCTCATCCTCCATCGGTTGAGAGCCTCCATCAGACCCGGGGCGATTCAAGTCTTTCCACGGCGGACTTCACGTCGACCGCGACGTTGTCGCCCTTGCCCAAGTAGAGATCAAGAAGGACCACGTCAGGAACAACTGGGCTCGTCGCAATGAGTTCGTCGACGGATTCGGCCGTCGCCACCACGGCCATGGGTCGGGAGAGGGCCATGGCAGTGATCGAATTGCGCACGTGGTAGTCATTATCGATGACGCCGACAGTGACTGGGCGTGCGGGGATGGCCTTGGGCGTCGTCATATCTCTTCTCTATCTTCTTTAGGGGGTCCATGACCATGCCCCGTACGGGGAATAGGCCTAAAGTGCGCCAATTTTGGAGACGGCCGCAGAACCTGACGTCTCTCTCTGACGGGTGATGCACCAATCAGCGAGCGGGCAATCGCCACAAGCGCGTCGTTCGACTCGACAACGCGTGCTAGCAAGGACTCGAATGGCTGCCATGCGAGTGGCAGCATCATCACCGCTACCCACAATGCGCGCGAGGTCCATGCGACCGTCTGTCAGCCGATTCTTGGTGTCTGACTCACTGCCTGCAACGCGTGCCGCAACGCGCAGGACACCCTGGGATCGAAGGAGGACATGGTCGCCTCGGAGCATGTCGTACACGCGCCGCTCGGACTCCCTGAGGCGAATGCGGTCCGGGACCTGGTCAGGATCATCCCAGATCGCTCGTTTGCGCGCCAACGGAAGCAGCCGTCCGAGTGCGAGCTTGCTCTTGGTCGAGATCTCGCCCAAGGCTTTCTCTATGGGGCCAGTGTTGAAGTAAGTGAGCCCTCGGAAGTGACGAACGGCAGCACCAACTTCAGCAAGGTTGGCGGTCCTGCCGGTGAGTGCCGCAGCCGCTAGCGCTGCCGGTGGCGTCATCATGGGTCCCGGAACCATGTGCCAAAATTCAGTCTCGCGCTGCGCCCTACCCCACTTTCCCAGAGCCTCGCGTGCTGACAGCCAATCGGTGAGTTCGTCGTGGTTGGAATCTTTTCGCGGCGCGACCGCAGCAGCGGCCTGCTCTCCGAGCATGGGAGGTACAGCGTTGCCGATCTGTCGGAAGGCGTCGCTGCGGGTGCCACTGAAGCGAAAGAGGTCGGGAAAGGTCTGAATGCGCGCGGCCTCGCGCACCGTCAGGGTGCGATGCTCTTCTGGGTGGATGTACCAGTACCCGTCCTTCGCGATGTGCGCAGTGATTGAGCGACTCAGTTCGTTCCAGTCGAGCCGCTTGTACTTGTCGGTGAAGGAGTCGGCGGCGTAGCGGCGTAGGCGCGATGGGACCTGCGAGTACAGCGTCTTGGAGTTCATCAACTTGAAGATCTCGCGGTCGTCGCTGCGTACGCCCCTGGTCATATGGTCATGGATGACTTCACTCGGCGCGCTGTCCGCCCGGCAGCAGGCACCACCTCTTGAACCCTCCGGCGTCCTGATGCCACCTCGGCGTCCCATCCTTTTTCGTATCGGTGCTCGCCAGTGAGCCTATGACGCTCTGCCGACAGAGTCCTGGGTATGACCCGACCGGCGCCACGCCCCTGATGGCTCTTCCAGCGCGACGACCGGCCGTAGAGGCTTGTTTCTGACATCGAATCGCGGCCGAACCGGCGACCGCCGATCCTAGGCAACGGCGGCAACCGAACGTGTCAAGCCAGTTGCCGGAGGTCGACCTTTGACTATGGGTCGATTCCCGCTAACATAGTGGAATGAGTTCTTCGTCGTGCGCACGGGAGGGTAGCTATGCTCACCCAGCCTGCGTCGGCGGGTGCGCCGTTTAAAGGTGGCGCGGGTCGCCTCTCGGTGGCCAAGGATGTGCGACGGCTCGGAGTCGTCGCGACACCAATCGGTAGTGCGGCGACTTGGTGTGCCGAGGACGGGTGTCGAACCTTGTTCGCGATTCCGCGTTTTGGCAACCCTTCGGCGGGTAGAACGTCTAGGCTGCGCTCGGGCACTGTGGCCGGCAACGCACCAATAAAGCGCCGTGCGGTTGAGACGGCAACTTCTGGTAGGAGGCAAGAATCATGACGTCCGTCACCGTTCCCAAGGTGCAGGAGATCGATCGTGATACACGCACAGCAGGGCTCGAGCCCCGGAAGGCCCGCGATCGTGGGGCCATGGCCCTGCTCGACACAATGGCAGACATCCAAGACGAGGTTCTGGAGCGCCAGCGGGCGTGGCTTTCATCGCTGGACTTGCCGCAGGACGTGCGCGAAAGGCTTTACAAGCAATTCTGTGTTGCCACAGGGCAAATGATACACGAACTGGTCGCCAAGGTCGCGGCTTAACCTCTCATTGTCATTGAACTAATGAATGACGCCCAATCCCTATTGACTGCAAATCAGGCGTTTTACGCGGCGTTTGAGGCACGCGACACGGACTCGATGTCAGAGGTGTGGGACCAAACAGACGATGCCTACTGCGTTCACCCCGGCTGGCCACCGCTCTACGGCTGGGCGAAGATTGCGGCGTCGTGGTACATGCTGTTCACCAACCCGGAGAACTTGCAATTCGTTGTAGCTCGTGCGGATCCGATCATCGTTGGACAAGTGGGCTGGGTGCTTTGTGAGGAAAACCTGCTTGACAGCGACGTGGTCGGGCGGGTTGTTTCGATGAACTTGTTCGTCCTCAGGAAATCCTCATGGAAACTGGTCGCCCACATTGCGGGGTCTACTCACGCGTAAAAACCAAATTGCCCGAAGTTGGCCTAGTGACGCGGATTTGAAGTTGTTGGACGGTTGGCTTTCCTGAGGATCTCTTTGGCGGTCTTGGTCCAGACGAAGGGGTGACTTCGTTCGTTCCAGCCGTCGAGGAAGGCCGGATCTTGGTGTTGAGGTCCTTGACGGACTTTAAGACACCACGGCGGATGGCTTGGCGTTCGACGATGCTGAAGAAGACCTCGACGAGGTTCATCCACGCGGTGTTGGGTCGAAGTGAAGTGCACGACGAACCGTGGGTTCTTGGCCAACCAGGTCCGGACGTTGGCGAGTTTGTGGGCTGCGTTGTGTCCATCACCAAGTGCAGCTCGACCGGCTCGTCATCGAATACATGGCGGTAGGCCCGCGCGACGAACTCCTGGTTGCGGTGCTTGGGCTTGAGCGCGGCGGTGATGTGGCCGGCGGCGATGTCGAGTGCGGCGAACAGGGTCGTGGTGCCGTGGCGGTAGTAGTCGTGCGACCGGCGTTCGATCCGGCCTTCTTGCATGGGCAAGATCGGCACCGTGCGGTCCCGGGCCTGGATTGGGACTTCTTATCAACGCACAGCACGATCGCGGACTCGGGCACGATCTCGCCCACGCCGAGGGTAGAGCCCGCAGATCTCGGTGACCTTCCCGACGAGTTCGGGGTCGTTGGAGAACCGGAATGACTCGGCCTTCCATGGCTTGATGCCATACGAGCGCCACGCACGCTGGATCGTCGAGGCGCTGACCTTGATCCGATTGTCGGCGTACGGCCTCACGTGTCGGTTGGGGTACGACCTGACGTGTTGGTCTCGCCGGGGTGATCATGGCATGGCATCACCGGTTCCGGCTACGAGTTGCATGCGGTCTTTGAGCCGGTAGGACGGTCCGTTGATCGTGAGGACGTCGCAGTGGTGCAGGAGGCGGTCGAGGATCGCGGTGGCGAGGTCGTCGAGGGTGGTGAAGTAGATCGAGAACCCGGCTTGGCAGGCTGCCACGGCGAGCGTGACGGCGAGCATGGTCTTCCCGACGCCGGGTGGTCCGAGCAGGGCGACGTTGGCTTTCGCGGAGACGAACTCCAGGGCCGCTAGGTCGCGGACCTTGCGGGGCTCGAGGTCGGGTTGGAAGGTGAAGTCGAACTCCTCGAGGCTCTTGTGGTGCGGTAGCCCGGACAGCTTGAGCGCGTTGCGGAACCGGCGGCCCTCGCGCAGACCGAGTTCTTCCTCGAGCAGGAGGTCGACGAAGTCGAGGTAGCCCATCTGGGCGGCCTCGGCACGGGCGGTGAGGTCACCGATGGTGTCGGCGACGTGGTTCAGGCCGAGCTTGGTGGCGGTCTCGCGGATCCGTCGGTCGTCAGGCTCGACACGATGGAACTCCTCTCGTCCCAGCGCCCTGGTGGGTCTGCTGGTGGGCGTAGCGGTACAACTCGACGGCGCGGTTGCCGAGGAGGTCGATCAGCTCTTCGCGTTCGATGGCGAGCAGGGGGGCAGGATTCACCCGGCAGCGACAGTAGTCGCGTTCCTTGGCTTTGTTGCCCGGTTTCGAGGGCGACAGCGCACCGAGTGCCCCGTCTTTGGCGACCTGCTTGATCCGCATGATCGTGGAGCGGTCGACCTGCTGGGTCGAGGCGACCTCGGCGACCGTGGCCTCCTAGCGGACCAGCTGCAACCAGATCTCGTACTTCTGCGAGGGCGAAAGGAACCGCTTCGCACGACGCTTCCCGCTCGTCGACTTCGACTCGTTCTCCGACATGTCCTGATCCTCCTGTGTGCTGTGGAGGACCCGCCAGATGTGGTCTGAACAAACCGGCAATCTCTATCGCAAACTCAGACGCAAACCAGCATCGATCGCTTCGCGGTCTGAGTGTCCGTACAGCGCCTGCAGCACTATCACCGAGGCGATCACTTCCCCAGGGATTGAGGGCCGCCAACGCCCTGAGGGGAACAGGTCGACGAACAACTCCGCCGGCAACAGCCGATGCTCGGCCAGCAACGCGAGCACGCTGCCTGGCTCGAGAAGATGCCCAGCCACTGACTCAACGTCCAACAGCCCACGCTGCCGATCCGACTCACCCTGCATAAGCACAGGGCTTCAGATCACCGCCATCCGGCGCCCGCTGCAGGCAGATTGTTCAGCAGTCTCCTAGACACTTCGGCGGGCCGCTCCTAGAATCTCGACCGTGGCCAACGTACCGTTCTGTACTCTGCCGGTCCGCTCTCTTTCGCATATTTCGCACTCCACTAAGTACGGCGGGGCGGCGAACCTATTCCACCATGCGGCTCAATGGGTGAGTAATGAGTGCGAGGGTGCGGCCAGCCTCCGCAGCTATATTGATTCAGTCCTGCTTCCCAAACTCGTGTTGGAAGTTAGCAACATTGAGTCTGTAGACATTCCGAAGTTGAGTTCGTCGGAGTCGGTTCTTGGTGAAACCTTGGCGGCAGAATTCGGAATGAGCGATGCGGCCGTTGACGTTTTTAAGCGCTACGACCGCTACTTCGGCCTGCGGAGGGTAGTCGCTGCCGACTCAGACTCTGTACTAGCGCAGTTGATGACCACATCCAAACTCGTGGTTGCTGATATCCGCGACGCTCCGATCGACCTAGCCGAGCATAGAGCTATCTATCGTGCGCTGGCGGTGTCCTTCGGCTCAGTTGGCGTCGCGGACGCGACATCGGGAATTGTGAGTTCGCCGCACGAAGACGGACGAACCTACAACTTGGACATCCCGGCTGTTGGCTCGGAACGACGAGCCGCCGCACTCTATCGGTGGAAATTATCCCATCATCTATTCAATCTGCTTACGACTATGGCTACAGGGTACTTGCACACGGCTTCGCAAAGCGCTGATGAGTTAGTAGTTTCTGAGGGTTTTGACAGAGCGGCCGACCTACTTCGAGGAACGACCGCAGCGATGTGGTACGGCGAAGCTTGGGCGCCGACGCTTTACGCAGACTACATTCGCCCGACCATGGCGCTCGCTCGCGGTGGAACGTCAGGGTTTAGCGGCCGAGATAATCTTGAGTTTACACACTTCAGAACCGCTGCGGATGACTCCGTCCAGACGGTCGTGGACCGCTTCGGTGACTCCTCGGATCGGCCGGAGGTGATTACCGAAGCTGTCCTACGCTTTTTAGATGCCCGAGTATTGGATCTCGAGCATCACACCATCTTGGCCGAGAAAGTTGTTGGCAACAAAGCTTCTCTCAAACAGGAAGCTATTCAGGCAGCAATGCAAGCAAGGTCTAGGGCCGCGGCCGATCTACCTGCTGTGGAAAGTCTGCGTGGATTGGCAGCTAGGGCGCGCGATCAAAAAGATGCCTTTCTTGACGGATGACCGCGAAGTGAGCGCAACTCCACTGCGCGTTCTTGTCCCGAAAATGCACTATCGAAAGGGCGTGCCGACGAACTTATACAAAATTAGTCTTCCAAACGACAATCTGGTTCTGCTGATCGCCGCTACAAGTGACGGGTATGTCCAAATTCCGGTCAGATGCCCGCACAGAAATACCCAACTCGCCAACACGGGAACTGTCGATCCGGGCACCAATTCGCTCTTTTGTCAGACTGATGCAATAACCTATTCGCTGCTGGATGGCTCCTGCATCGAAAATCTGACCTCACCACAAGAAGATCCGGGCGTTCTTAAGACTCGTCGCATTGAACGAGATGGCGATTATTTCAATATCTACATGTAGTCCGCTTGTGTAACGACCGTGGTCGGTGATATCATTAAAGCATGTGGATAGTGCCCTCCGAGCAGAAATTCGCGATCGAGTCTTCACTTTTTAAAGTCGTGCCGAACTATGAGCGGCACGTCCTGTGTGCTCTTCCCTCGGTCGAGACCAGCGCCAGCGCGGTCCGTGAGTTGGGCCGTTTGTTCTCCGATGCAGTGGATCGGTTGCCCTCGATCGTCACGTCGGAAAATCCGGCAGACGATCCTCGTATTTTGGCTTGGAGAGAGGCGTTCCGAGAAGTCGGGGTGAGTCCGTCGAAGTTCCGAAGTTCGGTCGAGGCGCTCGTCAGACGAGCCCTACGTCGAGAGCTGTCTCCTCTTGATTCATATCTAGTAGATCTCGGTACCGTCGCCACTCTCGACTTCGTGGCTCCAATTGGGGTCCATACACTTGATGGCTTGCCTGCTAAGACACTAACTCTGAAGTACGCATCAGGACTGGAGACATTTGTTGATTTCTCCGGAGCCAGTGAAGAAGTTGATCCTGGCGAGGTGATCTACACCGCCGGTGACGTAGTTCTGACTCGTCGCTGGGTATGGCGACAGGGCCAAAACGGATCGGTTGGTCCCTCCCCAAGGGCGCTGGCCGTGAACATCGATGTCATCGACTCCGCGCTTGTCGACGGTGCGGCGGCGATCGAGTTGGTTAAGAGTTTACTCGAATTAGGTGGATTTGTAGTTACAGACTCGGGGACAATTAGCTCCGCAACTCCGTCAATTACACTTGGGCTCGGTGTTTAGGCAGTGTCGCGAATATCGATGCGGTGCGGATTGTGCGTCTCGACCAAGCTTTAATAACTCAGAGGGTCGAGTTATTGACGCTTGGTCGTCGCACCGCGGTCGACTTGGACAACGGTGGCATACGCCCGCTGAGTCTTACGGGTAATGTTTCTCCTCCAGCGGAATGGCACTCGTCTGAAAACCCGTGGGTTTTATGGCGAGATTTTCCCATGTCGATCAACGGTGTTGTTTCTTTCAGGCACCACGTTGCTGTCCTGATGACCAATACCGGGGAGTTGAGGAGTCGCGTGAACGAATGCGATCGCATCTTGCACAGTGATCCGAGGCGGGATGCGACTACTGGCTACTCTAGATTCGACTATTTCAGCGATACGAAGTTTGATGTCTCACTCTGCATTGCACACGATAAGTGGATTCTGTCGCTTGTGCAGAGGTTTCGGCGTTTTTGCCGCCCCTTTGATTGACGATGAGTTTGGGCGACTCGCTTCATTGATTAGTTGAGCGCTACGGTTCTCTCTGTCTGCTATGCGCTGGGAACGCCAACTAATGCCGAGAGGTCAAAAGCTCGACCCGCGAGCCGAAATACCGGGTGAACCTGAACGCGGTCGCACTTGGGGCGTCGACGGAAGTTTCAAAGTGCGGCCAGAGTTCTCCGCGCCAAAGAATTGAGATCGCTACCGGCGTGAAGTCAGGATTGATCGCTTGACCATAATGGGCAAACCCCGTCCGCAAGATCCCAACTTCTCTGCAATTCCATTTAAGGTTTAACGAATCTCGGCCACCTTCGTGTGAGATGATCTGAACCCTTGGTGGGTCCATCTCGATGAACTCAAACCTCTCAGTGCTGATAGCAAGTTCGAGTTCGTTATTGTTGTGAAACAGGCTAAGTCGCAGCTTTGGTGAGGCCTCCAAAGTCCACTGTGTTGAAACGAATCGAGCGATCTCGCGAATGCCACGGTCGCTGTAACGGCGTGCCTGCCGCTGGTCGTAACCGTAGTCGGCGCCAAATTCGGTGAGACGATCGAGGTGAGTGTGCCCGTAGCTTGCGAGACCTAGCGAATAGCAAGCAGCCAGTACGGCCAAGCCGCCCTCGAGCGCGAGCGCGCTGTGCTTCAGGGCGTTGTACGCGGCCGCGGGATCGCCGCCACCTAACACGGTGCGCAATACTTCGAACGACCCCATAGCGGTTGTCGTCAACCCGTCAGGCATCTTGCGGGCAGCCAGCAGTTCTGCTTGGACCTGGTCCTCGAGCCCCATGCGCATATTATCCCAGGCTGCGTGTCACTTTCGTGTCATGACGTGCGGTTCGCCGGCGTTGTTGGCTTATCCCAATCAACCGCCAGCAGCTACGGAGGAAGTACAAGTGAGCGGAATCGACAAGTGGGAAAGTGGCGGAGCGGTCACTCGGAGCGTTCGCCGTGCTTCGCGTGCCGTCGACCACAGTAAGTCTGTCTCGCAGATGCGAGTGGCACGGATCGCGGACGAGGCTGACGTCGCCAGTGAGAAGGTTGAGCAGGTCAGCCACACCACGGCGAATGCCATGATGGCCGTTGCCCGCGTCAACGGCGTCCTTAAGCAGCTCGAGCAATCGTCGCCAGAGTTGGCCGGTCGGCTCAGCCGACTCGCCGACTTCCACGAACTGGCTATGTGCGAGGTAGTCGAAGATCTTCGCCGCGACTTCCGCCGGAAGTGACGGCCGACATGGCCTTCACCTACCCGCAGACGTTCCCGACGGCTGACACGGTGGTCGTGATCGAGTTGGCGCAAGAGTTGGTGCGGCGCCACCCCGATGCTAGGTCCGTAGTCGCGGTGGTCGTGCTTGCCTACACCGAGGCTTTGGCCTCGCTGCTCGACGATTACAGGCAATACGGTGGCCGCTCTTCCTGCTGGAGCTCATGCCACTGGCGATGAAGATGGTCAAGTCCTGTGGCGTGGTGTACGAAATGAATCCCTTGTCGGGCGTGTCGTTTAGGTGGGGTTAACAAAATCCATCCAATGATTCATAATGCTAGTGGTAATGAATCCATCACCACTGCAACGAATATACAAACTGAAGACCATTATTTTGAGCCTGACTTCACTCGGCGTCGGCATTGCCTTGCTGATCGCCGCGAGATCCGTGGATCGCTCCGCGGATCTGGAATGGGTGCAACTGTGGCCGATTGGTGAAGTCGGCGGCACTCTCGTTGCTGCCGGCATCTTTGGCATCGCGTGGGACTACCTCGACGGTCGCGACCGCGAACTTCGTGAAGACGAACGGATCCGCCGGCTGCTGCGCGACTCAGCACCTGACTTCCGCGACGCAGTCGTACGCGGCTTCGCCGTTCAGCCTGAGGACCTGGCTCGCGTCGCGACCCCTGAGCTGCTCGACTCGATCGCCAGCAACGTGCTGGCCCTGCGCCTGGGCGACCGGGCGTTCGCGTCGGAGTTGTATGCCGACCTCCGTGATCAGGCCATCCGGGCACCCGAGCGCTGGCAGGACGTCCAGGTCCGGGCCAGACTCTCTAGCGCCCTAGAGAGGAGCGCCACGGGCGCTCCTCTCTTCGATGTACTCGTCGAGTGGGAGTACACCGTGGTCCCAACTCATCCCGTGCAGCGCTTCGCCTGCGTCTCCGACCGCAGCGAGTTGCAGGAACTGCTCAGCGACCTGCCAGCCACCATCCCGCACTACGTCACCCCAGGAAACGGTCTTGCCGCCAGTGAGCGCTCGACCTACGAACTGCTGTCATTTTCGGTCGACGGGGAAGAGCGGACGATCCGCCGGGCCGCCCGCCGCGGCGGCCAGACCTACAGCGCCGCGATTGGGGAAGACGTCGTCCGTGCTGGTGAACCGGTGCGCATTCGGAGTCTCTATCGAACCGTCACCCCACAAAACGGACACCGCCTCTACTTCGAGGCCGTGCAACCAACCCGCGGCTTCTCGCTCGAGGTGGACTATACCGACACTGCGATCGCGCATATGAGCGTTACCGACCTGATCAGTAGTAGCCACCGCTCCCAGGTCTCAACCATGCCACAACAGGTCGACGCCCACGTGCTCGGCGTCGACCTGCCTGGTTGGATGCTGCCGAAGGCCGGATTCGCCTTCGTGTGGACGCTGGCTAGCGAGCAACCCCGAGCCACGAACGCACCCGACCACGGGTCCGTTCCAGCCAAGACGGCTTGATCTCGGTCGGTGCAAGGTCTCCGGACATGATGTCTCCCCTCGATCTGAATATCTCGAGTCCAATGCTACTTATAAGTCTGTAGATCCTCAAGTAGCGGAACGGAACCGTTCTCTTTGTGGCCGAGGGGGATCTGCAACGGACGGTAGGCCAGAATTTGCGGCGCTACCGCGTTCGGCGGGGACTCTCCCAGGAAGCCTTTGCCGACCTTCTCGGGTACCACCGGACCTACGTCGGGGGTCTCGAGCGCGGCGAGCGGAACCTGTCGCTTCAGTCGCTCGAGAGGATCGCCGAAGCCCTCGACCTGGACGTGCTGTCACTTATCCAGCCTCCGCTCTAGCAGGGCGCAGCCGTTCACGGACGCGATCCGCGGACTCTTGGATCGCGGCTCCAGTCATAACGCCACATCGCGGAGTAGCCCATCGGAGAACGCGGATTTGGGCAGGCCGCGCGGACGCGGGTGACCATGGCACCGTCCGCGGCAGGGCTTCACCGCGCCGGTGGAGACCATGTCCAAGGGGGCTGACATGGCCCAGCCAGTGCCGGGCTCAGGCGCCCAAGTAGATTGGTCACGCGACATCCCGACGGATCGCAGCCCTTAGCGATCTGGAGCCGGTCTTTCGTCTTCATCCCCGTCGACGAGAGGCCGGCTCGCCCGTTGATCCACTTCGGCGGCGTCGGGTGCCCATCGCTCGAGGATCCGATCGGCTGTGCCCAACTGGGCAGGCAGTACTGCCACGGTGAAGCGACTCTGGTCGTCGTCCTGGACTTCGGCCTCGATACCAGAGGTGACCAGTATCAGGACGGCTAGGCGCGCGTCGAAGGGGTCGGCGACGTCGTAGACGCGCCGTTCCCCGCGCTTGTTCGGGGGTATCACCGAAACAGCTCGATCCGGGGGTGGGGGTGAAGCTTCGGGGAGTGGAGGAAGGGCAGACTACTTTGGCTACCTGCCTTGCCTAACGAGTCCGGCGCTCATGAGTTAGGGCTGAAGAACCATCGCGTGCTCACAAAGGCTCCGCAAGAGTGCCGCGGTCACCTGCGTTGAGGATGGTCTCCTCCGGCGAGACGTTGGGCGGCATCTTCCCAGTCCTTGATCGCTTGCGTGTCCCCGTCGAACCAGCACCACAGGAGTCCGTAGCGGCGACGGCCCTGCGTTTGAGCAGTCGTCCAGGTGTGCGCGGCGGAGCGGCTTGTGTGCAAGTCGGTGAGGTTGGCGAGCGTGGCGGGTCCGACTTCGTTGAGGTCGGTGGCGGGTTCGTGGTCGAACCACCAGCACTGGTCGGGCAGTTCGGCGTCGTCGGTGAAGGTGACTGTCATGGTGAGTTCGTAGTGGTCGTTGGTGATCGCGACGCTGGCCCAGAATCGGCCCCAGTCGGGTGCTTGGTCGGTGAAGGTCGCCGTCTGCTTCCAGGCGAAGGTGAGCATTTCACCGGTGAGATAGGGGCGCGGGAGTTGCAGGGCGAGTCGTCGGTATCCGGGCAGTGTGGGGTCTCGCACAGTTTCGGTGAGGACGGGTGGCGGTGCGTCAACGAGTTTCTGGATGCTGAAGTCGCAGCTGACGAGTCCCTCTGGGTCGGGTTCGGCTTCGACGAGTTCGAGTTCTTGAACTCCGTCGCGGAGGATACGGTAGCCGGCGGTCTCGCGGAGTTCGATGACTTGTCGGGCGGCGTCGACGAGGTAGGTGCGTTGGACGCGGGCGATGTCGTAGTCCTGCTCGTCGTCTTCGAACCGTCGGTGGAGGCAGTCGAGGACGAGGCGGAGGGCGGCTGGCTGGTGGCGGCGTTGGAAGGTACCGGCTGGGTCACTGGGTGGGTGGTCGGCCCAGTCGGGGATGAGGTACTCGGCCGCTGCTGTGCGGCGTTGCACCGGTGAGGTGACGGTGCGGTAGGTGGCGTGGACGCCGAGCAGGATGCGGCATCCGGTGGCGTCGTCTTCGCTGAGGGTTTCGGGGTCGGCTTGTCGCAGGGCTTCGTCGAGGATGCCGAGGAGCCGTTGGGCTGCTTGTGCTGGGCGGAGACTGTCGCCGGGTGCGGCGAGCAGCAGGAGGTGCCGAACCTCGGGGAGGCGTGGGGCTCGTGAGGGGAGGTCCCACCCAGTACTGACGATGACACTCAGCTCGGCGAGGAGTACGTCGTCGGGACAGTCCGGCCACACGCGCCTAGTCAAGCACCCGTGTGGCCCGACCGATGCCGACGAGCCCCTGGGGATTGCGGGAGTCCGCATCCGCGGCCACTCGCCGCGGGGTTGTCGGGGTGTCGGGGTGTCCAGGTTCTGTCCAGGTGTGTCCCTTTCATGGGTCCTGACCGAAGCAGGAGCCTTTGCAAGGGAGATTGATGTGGACAAGAAGTTGATGCGCTACAGCCAGGGGGTGCAGCCGGTGGCGCCGCGTGACCGGTTGGTGGCCCGGCGCGCGAAGCGGCTAGTGGATGGGGTGCAGTTGAGTGCGCTCGAGGCCGATGGGGTGATGGCGTTGGCCAATCACCTGATGGTGGGCCTGATGGATCTCGACG